>ENA-OOPY01000046-OOPY01000046.1-human-gut-metagenome-genome-assembly--contig:-NODE-46-length-20421-cov-5.336345_pt1 | contig 20421 bp, 16 predicted proteins | sample MGYA00241084_ERZ501153 | MGnify/ENA primary metagenome ERZ501153 (study PRJEB25962, sample SAMEA2042436) | human gut metagenome | biome: human gut; feature: human-associated habitat; material: faeces...
GAAAGAACTTGACGGAGATCGTATTCATCCTTGATCGCAGCGGCTCTATGAGCGGGCTGGAAGCAGACACCATCGGAGGCTTCAACTCCATGATCGAGAAGCAGAAAAAAGCTGAGGGCGAAGCTCTCATCTCCACTGTTCTCTTCGACAACACCAGCGAGGTTATTCATGACCGCGTGAGCGTCCAGAACATCAAACCGATGACCGATGAGGACTACACTGTACGAGGCTGCACCGCCCTTCTGGATGCAATCGGTGGAGCAATTCACCACATCGGAAATGTCCATAAGTATGCGCGAGCTGAGGATGTACCGGAGCATACTATGTTCGTCATCACGACTGACGGAATGGAGAATGCAAGCCGTCGATATGACAGCGAGAAGGTCAAGAAGATGATCGAGCGTCAGAAAGAAAAGTACGGATGGAAGTTTCTATTCCTCGGTGCCAACATTGACGCAGTAGAGACAGCAAGATACTTCGGTATCAGCGAGGATCGTGCAGTGAATTATCACTCTGACAGTGAAGGCACACAGCTCAATTACGAGGTAGTCAGCGAAGCAATCTGCGCTGTTCGTTGCAGCGCGCCTCTCGGTGCTGATTGGAAGAAACGCATTGATGAGGACTACAAGGCAAGAAAGGATGGACGCAGAAAATGATGAGGACAATTATTGTTCGAGGCGTTGGAAATGTATCGGCAAGACCGGACTACATAACCATCTCAATGACCATAGAGTCTATCAGAAAAGACTATGATGAGGCAATGCGAGATGCTTCTGAGCGCATATCGAAATTGCAGGATGTAGCTGTCCGTTCTGGGTATGCAAAGGAGGACTTGAAGACCACCAGCTACAATGTAGATACCCGATATGAGAGCGTCAAGGATCGGCAAGGAAACTACAAACGAGAGTTTGCCGGATATGCTTGTGTTTATCGTCTCAAGCTGTCATTCGACTTTGACAGCAAGCAGCTTGCAGAGGTTATCTCATGTATCTCCAACTGCGGAGCAAATCCCGAATTGAGCATCGCCTTCACGGTGAGAAATCCTGCAAAGGTGAGCGAAGAACTTCTGGAAAGCGCGGCGCAGAATGCACGAGCAAAGGCTGAGATTCTGTGCAGAGCGTCAGGCAGCGAGATGGGACAACTTCTCTCTATCGACTATAACTGGGGTGAACTGAATATCGTTTCGCGGACAAGCTATGAAATGGAAGACTGCCTCATGCCGCTTGCCGCAATGGATAGATGCTGCGCACCTGAGATCGAGCCTGATGATATTGATGTATCAGATACGGTTGCCTTCACATGGGAGATAAAGTAACTGCCATATAGACGGAGAAAGACGCTATTTTGAGCGTCTTTTTTCGGATATGCTGCAACATCAGAGGCGAAAAATGTCCGTTGTAAAGTGAAGGGGTATTTTACGGGGAGTCTCTGCGAGGGAATACGATTTGAGAGAATAGCAAGCACAGCCGGTGTATATACACACGGCGATTTCCGATTAAGGAAACCCTCCCCTTAATCGAAGAAATGCTTGTTGGGAAATCTCCCAAACTCTCTTCCTTTACGAAAGGACGGAACGCCTATGGCAAACAGAACGCGACCAAATCAGATACTCTTCTTCGTCTCCGACGATGAGAAAAGAATCATCAAGGCAAAGATGGCGCAACTCGGAACAAGGAACATGGGAGCATATCTCCGGAAGATGGCGATTGACGGTTATATCATCAAGGTGGACTATACGCAGCAGAAGAAACTTGCCGCCGCAGTCAGCCGTGTTGCCTCAAACATCAATCAGATTTGCCGCCGCATCAACTCCACCGGACACTTCTATGCGGACGATATTACAGAGCTGAAAGAAAGGCAGGGTGAGATATGGCAGTTACTAAAATCAAGCCAATCCGAGGAACTGTAAACAAGGCTATTGCCTACATTCTCGACCCGCAGAAGACCGACGATGATTTCTATGTTTCGTCCTATGGATGCGCGGCAAGCGACGCAGCGGCGAAAGAATTTGAGTGGACGAGAAACCTTGCAGTGCAGCAAGGAATGCAGATGCCGAAGGTACTTGCCCGTCATTTGATCCAGTCGTTTGACATCGGTGAAGTGACGCCGGAAGAAGCTCACGAGGTCGGGAAACAACTTGCGGACGAATGGCTCAAGGGCAAGTACGAGTATGTGATTGCTACCCACATCGACAAGGGGCATTGCCATAATCACATCATCTTCAATGCCGTGAATTATGTGGACTTTCACGCCTACCGGAGCAACAAGAGAACGTATCGGGAGCTACGTCAACTCAGTGATGAGATATGCAAGGAACACGGGCTGTCTGTGATTCCTCCGTCGCAGAACAAGGGCATGGACTACAAGGAATACACCGAAGCCAAACGCGGTACGAGCTGGAAGCAAAAGCTCAAGCAGACCATCGATCGGCTTGTCATCACAGCCAAGGACTACGATGATTTTCTGCGGCTCATGCAGGAAGCTGGATATGAAATCAAGACTGGCAAATACATCTCCTTCCGTGCTGAAGGTCAGGAGCGGTTTACCCGGTCTAAAACTATCGGAGAGAACTACACCGAGGAACGCATCAAGGAACGGATTGCCGGACGGACACCCCGAAGAAGCCAGAGGCAGACCATGCAGAAGGGCATCTCTCTCATCGGAGATATTCAGGAGCGGATCAGGCTCATCGACAGCAAGGGCTATGAGCATAAAGCCAAGCTCACGATCCTCAAGGAAGCGGCGCGGACACTCAACTATCTCACGGAAAACAACTTGCTCCAATACGCCGATCTTGAGAAGAAGGTTGAGGACGTTCACAGCTCCTATGACCGCACCGGCAAGGAGCTGAAAGACGTTGAGGCACGTCTGCGGGAAGTCCAGCCGCTTATCAAAAACATCTCCAACTACCAGCACCTAAAGCCCGTATATGACGCCTTCCAGAAGGCGAAAGACAAGCCGAGTTTCAAGGCAAAGCACGAAGCAGAGCTTGTGATCTTTGAGGCGGCGCGGAGTACACTGCTTGCCATGCAAGGCGATGAAAAGCTGCCGAGCTTGAAGACGCTCCAAGCGGAACAGCAGAGACTTCTTGAAGAGCAGCAGCGGCTTTATGACGAACGTGCGAGGCTCAAAAAGGAAGCTCGGATGATCGACACTTTGAAGGCAAACGTGGACGATTTCCTCAAGCCAAGCGCAGAGCGCGACCAAGAGTATCAACGCAATTCTCAGCGCGAATAAAGAGAAAAGGAAAGGCAGTTTTCATGAGTAACTGCCTTTCCCTTTTTGAAAATCAAAACCATCAAGAACTTGCATCTTTTTTGTGAACTTGTGCATGAGATAATTGCATTCAAAGAGGTTTTCGTGTATAATAGAATGGAAGTCATGATTAGCGGATGAGTAAAGGGGTGCGTATCATGGGAATCAGCTACAAAAAACTTTGGATGCTCCTGATAGAACGAGACATAAAGAAGTCCACCTTCCGGCAAGAGCTTAACCTTGCATCCGGAACATGGACGAAACTGAATAAGGGGGAAGAAGTGTCCCTCTCTATTTTGCTGCGCATCTGCGGCTATTTGAATTGTGACATTGGAGATATTTGTGAGGCTGTGCGGACGGACAACTGATAGGTCCTTTTTCCGTGCGGCTTTTTTATATACCTGTGGAGAAGGATTAAAGGTTTGTGCGTAGCAGGACTGTTACAGAAGAAGGAGGATAACAGATGGATATTGGCGTAACGATAAGCAAAGTCAGAAAAGAATACAAGGAATACTTACGGGAAACTCACCCTGACTGGGCTGATACGACTATCAGCACCCATGTTTCCGATGCGTTCTATCTGTATCAAAACACTATTGCACTATCCTTCTGGAAGTGTTTTGAAAGTGATGCCGCTATGGAGAAGGCAAAGGGCGAAATCCTCGACTACCTAAAACAAGAAGTGATGTCTGATCGAGCAGACGAACGCACTGCACAGTATTATAGAGATTTGAAACGTCTGAAAGAATTTATTGATTCTAAGGGTGGCGTCAAGACGTATATCGGCTATGAATATGACTGCGAAGTCATTGTCTACAAATATGCCAAGATGGTTTATGATGGCACGATGGAGATGGACGCTGCTGTAAAAGCCATGTGTCAGGATGTTCCGTGCTTTGGAGAAACCTCGCACAAGCTGACGATTATGCTCTTTGCGTCCATGATGAAGGGCGTAAAATACACTCGCAGGTCCAACACTGAAACTACAGTTTACTTCATCGTCCACATCGGAAAAGACTACGGACAGGAGCAGATGGTCAATGCTCTAAAAGCCACTCAGGAAAACATTAAATATTACTACGAGCAAACCGGCAACAAGTCTAACAGTATTCGTAGAGGATGCAAAAAGATCGTCGAAGAGAACAACATTGATATATCCTTCGACGATGAAATCTTTGATGGAATTATTCCGAAGGAGAACACAGATACAGCTCTTTCATCCGACGCTACTGCAACACACTATTGGCTGTACGCAGCGGGTGATGGTTCCGCAAATTGGGAGAATGATTATGCCGAAGGGATTATGGCTATCGGCTGGTCTGACCTTGGTGATCTAATGGAATATAGCTCCAAAGAAGAAATGCGGGCAAAGATGAAAGAGGTCTACGGGGATACTGGCTCATATAAGAATCAGGTTCTTGCTACATGGCAATTTGCAAACGAGCTGAAACCCGGTGATGTTGTCTTTGTTAAAAAAGGCAGAAAGCAGATCCTCGGTCGCGGGTTGGTCGAAGGCGAATACGTTTTTGACCCTGAACGCGGTCAATATGCCAATACCCGAAAGGTTCGCTGGACAGATAAGGGCGAGTGGGAATTATCAGATCAGGGTGCAATCAAAACGTTGACGGATATTACGTCCTACACAGATTACGTCAAGAAGCTGCAAAACATGATTGACGGAGATAAGCACGAAGATACCTTCGACGATGCCGCTGATGAGGAAATCACTTTCGAGCCATACACCGCTGATGATTTTCTGACTGATGTGTATATGGACGAAGATCGGTATAAGGTTCTCAAGTCGCTGCTTCTAACCAAAAAGAATGTAATTCTGCAAGGCGCACCGGGCGTGGGAAAAACCTTCGCAGCAAAAAGACTGGCATTTTCTATCATGGGAGAAAAGGACACCAACCGTGTGAAAATGGTTCAGTTTCATCAGAGTTATAGCTATGAAGATTTCATCATGGGTTTCCGCCCGACGGAGACAGGATTTGAACTGCGAAAGGGCGTATTCTACGAGTTTTGCAGGCAAGCTGCTGAGGATGATCGTCCATACTTTTTCATTATCGACGAGATCAACAGAGGCAATCTCAGCAAGATTTTTGGCGAACTCTTCATGTTGATTGAGAGTGATAAACGCGGTGTCGAATTGCAGCTTCTATATGCAGATGAGCAGTTCTCCATTCCAAGTAACGTCTATATCATTGGCATGATGAACACTGCTGACCGTAGCCTCGCCATGCTGGACTACGCACTTAGACGTCGTTTTGCTTTCTTTGAGCTTGCTCCGGCATTTTCGTCTGCTGGATTCAGAGCATACAGAACGAAAGTCAATAACCCGAAGTTTGACCGGCTCATTGCAACAGTTGAGCAGCTTAACGACGTAATTGCAAACGATGACTCGCTCGGTGAGGGGTTCTGTATCGGACATAGCTATTTCTGTACAAACGCAACCATCAACGATGAATGGATGCGGTCTGTTGTCGAATATGAACTGATACCTCTTTTGAAAGAATACTGGTTTGACGAGGCAGTTAAAGTGAAGGATTGGAGCCGCACATTACGCGAGGTAGTCAAATGATCCGTGTCCAGAACGTTTATTATATGCTGGCTTATGCGTTCCAAGTGCTGCATGAGCAAGGGTATAAAAATGTCGCCACCGAAGAGTTTGATAATGTGGCTGAACTTCTGTCTGCTATTCTCTGCCGTGGAGTATCTGTCCAGATAAAGAGAGGCTTAATCAGACAATACATTTCGAGAGAGGAAGCACTTGCGTCTCCCCGTGGGAAACTTGAAATTGGTGAATCCATAAAGACACAGGTTATTCGCAAGAAACAGCTCGTTTGCAATTATGATGAGTTTTCGGTTGATGCCTACCCCAACCGAATCATCAAAACAACAATGGATTTGCTGCTTCGTGGAAGTATTTCAAAAGCCAGAAAAAAGGAGATCAGGAAGTTGATGATTTTCTTTGATGGCATCAGCATATTGGACATCCATAGTATCAACTGGGACATTCAATATGATCGCAATAATCAAACATATCGGATGTTGATAGCCGTTTGCCGATTTGTGATAAAAGGGCTTTTGCAAACGACAGCCGATGGCTCAACAAAGATTATGGATTATGCAGATGATCAAACAATGGCGAAGCTATACGAGAAGTTTATTCTCGGATACTATCAGCGTGAGCATCCAGAGTTAAAAGCATACTCTCCACAAATTGCGTGGCAAGTCACAGATGGCTACAGAACGCTCTTGCCGACGATGCAGTCCGACATTGTGATTACGAATAAGGCAGCAAAGAAAACGCTCATCATCGACGCCAAATACTACACGCACAATATGCAAATGAAAGCACCGTACATGACGCAGACGCTTCATTCCGGAAATCTGTATCAGATTTTCACCTATGTGAAGAACTGGTCTGCCGCGCCGGATGAGGTCGTTTCCGGTATGCTTTTATATGCGGGAACAGACGATGCGATTCAGCCAAACAATGATTATCAAATGAGCGGGAATCAGATCAGTGTGAAGACATTGGACATGGACTGCGACTTTTCTAAAATTGCAGCGCAGCTCGACAGCATTGCTGATCGGATAAAGTAGAGCGTAGGCACTGGACAGCCGTTCTTCTAATCTCACCGCTTCTTAAACAAGCAGATACGCTCTCCGTGGAAAGGAGCAATCATGAGTATACTTGAAAATCCCATACCGAATGAGGTGTTGGATAATGCAACAAGCCCTCTCACCGATGACAGGGCAGCGTACAAAGACAGCACCTACGAGATCGTTTCAAAGGTGGCTTACCTGATTGGTGTGCCAAAACGCATCTTTGACAACGAACATGAAGCCCCAAAAGTTGAAGTATACAATCGGTTGGACAGTGATAAAACAGCTCGGATTATAAGACATCTTTGCATTGTACGAACTGCGATTGAGCGCAATTTCAAGCGCATCAATGAACGCATGAGATTCCAGTATGAGACCATTCTGAGTATGCCGGAATATGTTCCGCAGGAAAGCATAAACCAGCTAAGTCTTGACGGAGTGAACTTCATCAAAAACACCAGCAAAAAACTGTGCCAACACGTTGTCGAGATTAACAGGTTGATTTGCGATAGAATCAACAACTGCAAGAAGTTCTTTCCACTCTGGATAAATTGGGATTACATTAAAGCACTTTTCGTCATGCCTGATGGTTTGAAGGAAGATGGTACAAGAGTGGCTGCCGACATTTATTACTCTCATTTGCTTTTTTATCCCTATCAGATGTACATAAACTGGCAGCCGGAGGAAGTCGGCAACATTCTTTACAATGATAAGAAGTTCGTTACCTTGCTGTACAGTTGGAACAACGACTATTTCACCGAATATAGCAAAGTCTCAGATGCGGGGAGTTATATCAAAGGAAGTATTTATGAGTTTATTGAGAGCAGCGAAAAGACTGTTATCGTTGTCGATTGTGAAAACTCTGATCCCTACAAGCTGTGTGCTACCTTAAAAAACCTCGATCACGAGTATACACAAAAAATTGCGTCGATCATTCTCTTTGATGATGTGCATACCGCCTCCGCATGGAGGATATTAGACAGCTTCACCGCAATTCATGTTGAACACATGATGATTGAACGGGTGAAGCAAAGCAAGTCACTCGTTGATGTCATGCTTATTGCCCGAACTTGTCAGGAACACTACAAGAATAACGTCGATTCCTTTATCCTTGTTTCCAGCGACTCCGACTACTGGGGGTTAATCTCGTCTCTGCCGGAAGCACGTTTTTTAGTTATGATTGAACGAGAGAACTGCGGACCGGACTTGAAGAATGCACTTCTGAATGCAGGGATATTTTATTGCTATATTGATGATTTCTACTCTGGGAATGCCGAGGACATCAAGCTCGGCGCACTTTTCAAAGAAATGGAGCGTTATATTGACCAAACCGTCAGGCTCAATATCAACGAGATGTTCAGTGCCGCTTTGAAGGCAACGCGCATTGAGATGAGTTCGTCTGAGAAAAAACAGTTCATCGCAAAGTACCTAAAAACAATGCAAATGGAAATTACAGATGATGGTGACGTGGTTTTGCAGTTGAAACGAAAATAAGTCCGGTATTTGGGACACTTGCTATGATAAAATAGAAATGAGGACAGGCTGGCAACCAACAAATGATCCTCAAGTATTGGAGATGAAGATATGGCATACCAAAGCGAAGCGGCTCTTGAACAGCAGTTTATTGAGCAACTGACCAAGCAGGAATATTCCACAGTCGCAATTCCTGATTATGACGCGCTGGTGGAGAACTTCAAAGTTCAGTTTGAAGCCTTCAATGCGCCAAAGCTGGATACGCCTATCACCGATAAAGAGTGGGAGCGTATCTTCAACCTCATGCTCGGAAAGTCTGTTTTCCAGAGCGCAAAAATCTTGAGGGATAAGTTTGTCCTTGAGCGTGAAGATGGTACAAAGGTATATCTGTCCTTCTTTGATCAGGACCACACGAAGAACATTTTCCAAGTCACTCATCAAACAACCGTGGTTGGAAAATACGTCAATCGTTACGACGTTACGATTCTCGTAAACGGCTTGCCCCTGATCCAAGTAGAATTAAAGCGCCGTGGCATTGACATCCGCGAGGCAGTCAATCAGGTCATGCGTTATAAGAAACACTCCTACAACGGGCTGTATCATTTCATTCAGCTCTTCATTGTCTCCAATGGTGTTGACACAAAGTATTTCGCCAATTCCGACAGAGACTTGATGTATAGTCTTGCTTTCTTCTGGACTGATTTCAATAACGTCCGCATCACCAATTTGAAGGACTTTTCGATTTCTTTCCTTGCAAGGGATCACATCATTAAAATGCTGACACGCTACACCATCCTAAATGATACCGATAAGATTTTGATGGTCATGCGTCCCTATCAGGTTTATGCCGTAGAAGCGCTGATCCGTCAAGCAACGCTTACAAACCGGAATGCGTATATCTGGCACACAACCGGCGCGGGCAAGACGCTTACATCCTTTAAGACTGCGCAAATCCTCGCAGCAAATCCGAACATCAAGAAAGTCATTTTCCTTGTTGACCGAAAAGACTTGGATTCTCAGACAATCGAAGAGTTTAACAAGTTTGAGGCTGGCTCCGTTGATGTGACAGATCGCACCGATGTCCTTGTCCGCCAGATGAAGGACAAGAACAGGCAGCTTATCGTCACCACGATGCAGAAGATGGCAAACGCTGTAAAGCGCCCTCAGTACGAGAAAGTAATGGACGCATACAAAGACGAGAAGGTTGTCTTTATCATCGACGAGTGCCACCGCAGCCAGTTTGGGGATATGCACAAGGACATTGTGCGGCATTTCAGAAAGGCACAGTTTTTCGGCTTCACGGGGACACCTCGGTTTGAAGTCAACGGTAAAACTGAGGGTAAAATCACGCAAACAACAGAAATGCTCTTTGGTGAGTGTCTTCACAATTACCTGATTAAAGACGCCATCTTCGATAATAATGTTCTGGGCTTCCACATCGAATACATAAAAACAATGGAGGGTGATTTCGACTGGGATGACCCGACACTCGCGGACGCGATTGATATAGGCGAACTCTATATGTCCGATGAGCGAATGTCTCTGATCGCCAATCACATCATCCAGAACCACAAGGCGAAAACCCGAAATGGACAGTATACGGCTATTTTTGCCGTGTCCTCTATTGATGCCCTTGTTAAGTATTACGACATTTTCAAGAAGATCAAGCATGACCTGAATATCAGCGGCATCTTCTCCTACGGGCAGAATGAGGATGCCGAGGGCAAGGACGAGCATAGCCGTGATTCGTTGGAGCGTATCATCAAGGACTATAACGAGATGTACGGAACCAATTTCTCCACGGATACGTTCTCAGCTTATCACAAGGACATCTCTGACCGAGTAAAGGGAAAGAAAACAAAGTCGCTTGATATTCTCATCGTTGTGAATATGTTCCTGACCGGATTTGACAGCAAGCAGCTCTCTGTCCTTTATGTGGACAAGGACTTGAAGTATCATGATCTGCTGCAAGCCTATTCCCGCACAAACCGCGTTGAGAAGGAAACAAAGCCCTTTGGCATTATCATTTGCTACCGCAACCTCAAAAAACGCACCGATGACGCGCTGACACTCTTCTCTAAGAGTCAAGATACCTCCGGCATTGTTGTTCCGGGGTATCAATACTTCGTGGAGAAGTTCAACGAAATGGTGATGAAGCTCAAGGAAATTGCTCTGTTTCCGGAGTCCGTTGACACAATGCAGAACGAGGACGATCAGAAGAAGTTTGTCGTGACCTTCCGTGAGCTGACAAAGTACCTCCAATCGTTGCAGACCTTTATTGAGTTCAGTTTCGATCAGGATGCTCTTATCATGTCCGAGCAAGAATATCAGGACTATAAGAGCAAATACCTCATGCTCTACTCAAGGCAAAAAACAGACCGCGAGGTTGTCTCCGTCCTGAATGACGTTGACTTCTGCATCGAATTGATGGAGAGTGACAGGATCAATGTCGCATACATCATGAACCTGATCCGTAACATCCACTTCGATGATCCCAAACAAAAGGATTACGATATTAAACACATTAAGGACGAGTTGGGGAGAACTGATAATCCGCAGTTGCTCCGGAAAGTCGAAATCCTGCAAGCATTCTTGGATCGTGTTGTTGTCGGCTTGGAAAGTGCGGATGAAATTGATGCAGCCTATAACGACTTTGAAAATGAAGCAAAGCGCGAAGAGATCGTTGCCTTTGCGAAGACCGAGGATATTGACGCATCCATGCTGACAGATATTATTTCGGAATATGAGTTTTCCGGCACAATGGATGCAGGAAATATCCGAGATCGGATTGAGAAGCCCTTGCCGCTTTTGAAGAAACGCTCCCTTGTAAATCGGATCGTTGATTTCATCCGACAGCACACAGAGAAATACCAATAAGGAGAGAGATAAATGGATAATTCGATTCAGGCTCATCAGAAGGAACTTTGCAATAAGCTATGGGCAATGGCAAATGCCTTGCGCGGAAACATGGAGGCGTATGAGTTCAAGAACTACATCTTGGGCATGATCTTCTACTACTACCTTTCTGACCGGACAGAGAAGTATATGGCGAATCTTCTCAAGGATGACGGTATTGGTTATGAAGAGGCGTGGGCAGACGAAGAGTACAAGACCGCTGTTGTCGAAGAGGCGCTGCGCGATCTCGGCTATGTCATCGAGCCGCAGTATTTGTTCCGCAAGATGGTCAAGATGGTGGAAAACCGCTCCTTTGATATTGAGTTTTTGCAGAGCGCAATCAACGCGCTGATGGAGTCCACAATCGGAAACGATTCTCAGGAAGACTTTGATGGGCTGTTTTCTGATATGCAGCTCGATTCCTCAAAGCTCGGTCATACTGTCAAAGACAGAAGTGCTGTTATGGCAAAGATCATCGCTTCGCTGGACGAAATCAACTTCGGTGTGGATGATACCAAAATTGACGTACTGGGTAACGCCTATGAATATCTGATCGGTCAGTTTGCTGCAACTGCTGGCAAGAAAGCCGGTGAGTTCTATACGCCTTCCGGTCCTGCCGAATTGCTTTGCCGTCTGGCTTGCCTCGGCCTCACGGATGTCAAGGATGCAGCCGACCCCACCTGTGGCTCTGGTTCACTGCTGCTGCGCCTCAAGAACTATGCCAACGTGAGAAACTACTATGGGCAGGAATTGACCTCCACGACTTATAACCTCGCCAGAATGAACATGATTCTGCGCGGAATCCCGTATCGCAACTTTAACATCTACAACGGTGATACCTTGGAGCATGACTACTTCGGAGACATGAAGTTCCGTGTTCAGGTTGCCAATCCACCTTATTCTGCAAACTGGTCTGCCGATATGCACTTCATGGAGGATGAGAGATTCAATGAGTACGGAAAACTCGCTCCAAAGAGCAAGGCTGACTTTGCCTTTGTTCAGCACATGGTTTACCACATGGACGAGGACGGACGAGCTGTCGTTCTTCTTCCGCATGGTGTCCTGTTCCGTGGTGCTGCGGAGGAAGTAATTCGCAAGCACCTTATTCAGAAATTAAATGTTCTGGACGCGGTGATCGGTTTGCCTGCAAATCTGTTCTTTGGCACGGGCATCCCTGTCTGCGTTCTTGTTCTCAAGAGAGAGCGCAACGGTAACTCTGACAACATTCTTTTCATCGACGCTTCCAGCGACTTTGAAGCCGGAAAGAACCAGAACATCCTTCGGGAGTGCGACATTGACAAGATTGTTGAGACCTACGAGCGCCGTCAGGATGTCGATAAATACGCTCATGTTGCGACCATGCAGGAGATTGAAGAGAACGGCTTTAATCTGAATATCCCTCGCTATGTTGACACCTTTGAGCCGGAACCTGAGATTGACCTGAATGAAGTTGCCGCTGAGATCCGCAAGCTGCAATCTGAAATAAAGGATATTGATGCGGAACTGAAACCGTTTTTTGATGAGCTGGGGCTGGATTTCCCCTTTGACGTGGAGGGCAAATAATTATGGCAAATGTATCCTCAAGTAACGGTCTTGAGAAGCGTCCGAGATTAGCATTCAGAAGGACAGATGGCTCAAATTTTCCCAGTTGGAGTAGGACTTCTCTAAGCTCTATTATAGAGCCTTACTCGGAAAAGGTATATGGGGAACATAAGTATGAGGTTCTAACATCCTCTCGTGAAGGTCTTCAACGACAAGTTGATCACTTTGGGACAAAGCAACGGCATGATACGGACGGATATAACATCATTCCTATCGGCTACTGCACATATCGCAATAGAAGTGATGACGGGAGGTTTACTTTTAATATCAATGCGATCAGTTCAAATGCGATTGTCAGCAAGTTCTATCCGGTTTTCCGTTTCACAAATGCAAACAGCCTTTTCATGTCTGAGTTTCTTAACTCATCATCACGAGCAAAGAAGAAATTGTCTGTCCTCGCGGTCGGGACAAGTCAAGTGGTTCTTTCATTTGAGGCTTTGAAAGCAGCAAAGTTCGATTTACCATGTAAGGACGAGCAGGATAAAATAGCGTCTTTTTTTGAGTGCTTGAATAGGCGTATTGAGTACCAGCGGACTTTAGTAGATGCCCTCAAGAAGTATAAAAGAGGACTGTTACGAGATGTTTTTTCAAGACTAAGCGCGAGTTGTGATATGCGAAGTCTAAAAGATGTTTCCATACTGTTTGCAGATGGTGATTGGATTGAATCAAAGGATCAAGCGTCAGAAGGGATACGCCTTGTTCAAACGGGGAATGTTGGATTTGGAGTATACTTAGATAAACCTCAAAATGCTAAGTATATTTCTGAGGCTACATTCCGTCACCTAAACTGTTTAGAAGTATGTGGCGGAGATATTCTTATTTCCAGATTGCCTGAGCCTGCTGGAAGAGCTTGCCTTTTGCCAGAAACCGCAGAAAGACGGATTACCGCTGTTGATTGTACTGTCATCAGAACGGACGCATCTGTCATGGATAAAAACTATCTTCTTCAATTCCTATGCTCTGAGCAGTACCTAATAACGGTTAATTCTTTCCTTGCAGGAGGAACGCGTCAAAGAATAAGCCGCAAAAATCTTGAAGGGATAAAGCTACCGTATCCGTCTATCAACATACAGCGACACTACGGGGACTTTTTAAGTAAAGTTGACGCTCGTATCTTGAATGCTGAACATCAACTAAATTGCCTGAATAGATTGCGCTGCTTTATGTTACAGCAACTTTTCATATAAAGAGCTGTGCATATAATGACAATTTCAGTTTACGAAGGTTATCTGTCCGTATTTCCTCAATTCTGATGCGATGATCTATTATTTGTAGCAGATTAGCTATTTTGTTCTGCTCGTCAAAAGAGGGATTGAGAACAGTTATTTCTGCAAATTGCGGAAACTTGAGATTCCATGTGTCCGAGGTCAGTCCTTGAGAATACTTTTGAAAAGTCTGAACAAGAGGCGGATATTTGAAATAATAAGACCAGAACAGTATGTTGACATGAGCGGGCGTTTTGGGGGTAATAACTGTATATGCTGGGCTTACAATTCCGTTATACATAGACACGCCACTTGCACCTTGCCACATACGCATAGTGTTGTAAGCAATATCACCTTTTTGAACACGCTTGTAGTTACTTTTGTCTTCACTTGAATTATCCTTTAGATCCAAGTTCGTTCTTCGCTGCACACCAGCGTTGATTGTCACAGCCAAAAGTTCTTCATCACCATTAGCTCTTTCGGATCGCTCCTTAAACACTTGACCAAGTTTTACACATTCCCACTTCTCTTTGTGAGAGAACCTTAGCATTTTCGAGATCAGTCCGTGAAGCAGTCCTCTTTTATACTTCTTGAGGTTATCTACAAGAGACTGCTGCGCGTCGATACGACGATCTAAGGCGATGAGAAAGTCTGCAATCTTTCTTTGCTCGGCAGCATTCCCCGGCAGATAGTGTTTTGTGCCGAAGAACTCATCTGTCGGGACATTAAGCAATCCGTGATTTCTTGCCCCCTCTGCTGAAATCATATAGATTTCTTTGTACCATTTGAGTGAATCAAAGTACACCTTAATGAAGTCTGTATCGTGCTTCTTGAGCGCAAAACAGATGTAAAGTGTGGACAACGCTCCCACAGGATAACGGTCTAACCGCTTTATTGAACCGAAGTCGTAACCTACGGAATAGCTCTTGTTATACGCATATTCGCCATTCCTCAAAAGGTAATATCCGCTCATGTCTTTGCTTGCAACGGTTTTGTTGAAGTAACTGATCTGATCGACAAGACCGTCTTTTGAAGATATTGTCAGGGGTAGATCAGTTTCATTACCGCTGTTTTTCCGTGTTACCCGTTCTGCAAAATCAGACAATTTCTCTGCTCTCCACGGTTCATCGAAGCCCGGAAAGCGGAGCTTCGGACGCTTCTCAAGACCGTTACTTGAGGGTGTTAATGCCCTGATTATCCCTCCACCGGATAATGTTCGTGGAGGTGGTCATTATGACTAACAATACACAATTCAAGACGCTTGTGAACACATGGCTAAATCAAAAGAAGCCCATGATCACGCCGTCAACCCATGCCAGCTTTACGCTGATTGCCGAAAATCACCTGATCCCGTATTTCGGCAAGCGCAAGATTGGCAGCATCACCGAAGCGGACATCCAGAGTTACATTTCGTATCTCTACAATGCTGGACGCTTGGATAAGACCGGAGGACTTACCGTGAAGACGATAAGAGATGTTATCCTCGTTCTCCGGCTGTCAATGGAGTATGCCTACAAGGAACGCGCTATTCCACTCCTGAACTGGGACTTAATCGAATACCCAAAAGAGCTTGGCATCAAGAAAGTAGTTTCTCTCTCAAAAGATCAAGAGCAAGCTCTAATCCAGTGTATCTACATGGACTTGAACCGGAAGACAGCGGGGATTCTGATTGCATTGTTTACCGGAGTCCGGATAGGCGAGCTGTGCGGCTTGCAGATGAGGGACATTTCGCTGACGGACAAGACCATCAGCATCAACAAAACCGTCCAGCGTATCTATGACAAGAAGAAGGGAGAATCGTATCTTCATATAGGACCGCCGAAGACGAAGACCTCCGCTCGAACAATTCCGGTTCCGTCGCTTCTCATGAACATTATCAAGAAGTTTTACACGGAAAACCCAAATCACTATTTCCTCACGGGCAAGACCAAGCCAACCGAGCCGAGAACATATCGGCAATTTTTCACACGTTTCTTGAAGCGGAACGGATTGGAGAAAGTGAAGTTTCATGAGATCCGTCATACATTCGCAGTTAGGGCAATCGAGATACCGGAGTTTGATATAAAGTCTCTTTCTGAAATCCTCGGACATAAGAACGTATCTTTTACCCTGAATGTGTACGGGAGCGCAAATCTCCAACAGAAGGTTAAGTGCATGAATCTTCTGAATGACCTCCTGTGAAGAAAAAATACCCCCGACGCTGTGCCAGATGCATAGCGTCGGGGGCATTCCTGTTTCCAGCGATTTATTTTTCTCCCAACGAAGGACTGTTCATAGGGTGGCGCTTTCCGTTTTGCGAAGCCGTGAAAACTCAGTGCGTTCCGTGGAAAAGTTCTCGTGACCGCGCATACCGTACACGTTTCTAATAATCACTGTTCAGTGCAATGTGTATTCGCTATCGTAAGAAAATTCACGGTTTTCACAACGCTTGATTCAGAGAGGAAATAATTCGCCTTATTCCTGTGCGACATCAAGGGAAACCGGGTCAATGACTGTTACAGATTTGCCCTGCTGATGAGCATATCTGACGGTCTTTCCGGTTCCGCTGGGGCTTCCATCCCAAACCGCGATCAGGACATCCGCATGATCAACCATATAACGGTTGCGCTTGTCCATGCAATCGGGCGTGTAATGGGTTTGAATCAGCGTTTCCTTGTCGCACTTGGACGCAATGTCGAAATACCGATCTCTTAGAGCTTCTGACCACTTTGCGGCTTGGCTTTCGCATGGGATGGCGCTTTCAAGCGTAATTCCCAGATAGGATGCTTTCAGCCCCAGCACGATCTCGGCGGCATACATATCTACACCGATTGCCATTCCGGATATGAAGTGCGTGACGCCTTCATTCTCGATGAGATTGATGATTTGCTCCCTGAGAGTTTTTTTGAGGTCTATGCAGCGTTCGTCTTCCTCATTGAAACCAAACGGGAGATTTTGCGGACGATGCCCGGTAAAAGCACAGGTCTTCATTTTCTTTTTCATCTCCTGACTATGTATTAGAGGCAGTTTCTATGTCTTTAATACATAGTATAGCACGGAGATATGAAATATTCTGTCGAAATAAGGGAAGAAAAAAGGCTGCGTGATAAAATCACACAGCCCATGACGGATTCAGCCATTATCTGCCGTTTCCTGCTGAATCATCAGCTCAACCATCTGCAAAATGCGCTTCTGCGCTTGCGGAGACAACGAAGCAAGTTTCTCCGAGAGTTCAGACGATTTATAGCTTGTCGAATGCTCCAGGACATCACAGAAAATCGCGTCTGCCGAAACCTCAAGCCCATTGAGAAGAATGATCAATTTCTCACAGCGAGGAAACGACATACCACGTTCAACCGTAGAAATATAATTTGCAGTCAGCCCGGTCTTTTCCGCAAGCTCTTCTTGCGAGATTCCGAGGCGTTCCCGGCATTGTTTTACTCGTTTACCTATTCGTTTGTCAATCATAGCGCGTACCTACACCTTTTCTATAACGCTTATAACAATTATATGGGTTAGAGGCATAGTTATACAGAAACGCTAATAGTGACGCTGTGTATTAGCGCGTGATTTTCAACGGTATTTACAGAAAAGATACAAAAAAAGAGCCTCTGCCGATACCCAAACCGGGCATCGACAGAGGCTCTTGGTTCGTTTTCCGGGCATTCAAACAAGTGCCGAAATCGACACTTATTTCCGCGCTAAAGAAGAAACTGCGCAGGGAATACAATCACTTAGGCTGGTCAATTTGCGCCGCTCTGAGGCTTGCAATCACAGGCTTTTTCGACCCCTAACTGTCTACACCTCGATGCCTTGCGGGAGAAGTGCGGACAGGCGATGAGATCCGCACGAAAGCTCTGCTTGCAGCTATGGACGCAGCGGACACAGAAGCGGTTATACTTCCGGCGTCCGCTGTCCCCGATGAAGAACGACCACTCCTGCCGCCATTTCTGACTTCTGCTCACAGCTCAATCTCTCCTTTGTGCTTTTTGGGAGGGCAGCATTCCTTCTGCTTTTCAGCCTTTGCAGACTTGAGCCTGTCCATGATGGAGGACTTTTCGCCCCTTTCGGGGGCTTTGACCTCTGCGGTCTTGTCCTCCTTCGGACCGTTGTTGATGATCCCATCAATCATGCCGTAGTCATCCTCCATCGACATCTCCGCCGCCTTGAGGTAGTTTTCCTTCTCAAGAGCTGCCATCCAGCTTTCCTTGCTGATACCGAGCATTCCGCCCTTTGCCGCGTGGTCGGCAATCTCCTTTGCATCTACGCACAAGCCCTCGGTGTTATCGGAATAGAGGCGGTAAACCTCGCACCCCTTCTCCAAAGCCTTCTCAGCCGCCTCCTGACCGGCGGGAAGAACGCCAGCCCATGCGTAGCCGTAGTCCTTCATATCCTGAACGGAGAGCGTGGAATCGGGCATTTCCGGCACTTCCTTGACCTCAAGGTCGAGAAGGCGGAGCGTGTCATCGTCAAAGCCGTTGTAGACATCATCAAGAACGAGCTTGCCGCGCTCATCGACGATGATGCAAGCAGCTTCATCGCCGTAGGTGTCATGTTCCATCAGATAAAAGCTGCGACCGCCGACCTCGTGCCGGTCAATGGTGTGCCACGTCCCGATGTGACCGGCAACCGTCAGACCGGAGGTGTCGGCATTCATCTCAAAGTCCTTCTGCTCGATGCTCTCCTGCTTCTGCTGTTCCTTCGAGATCATGGGAATCGCAACAATCTTATCGCCCAACTTAACAAACTGCTCCGGCACTTTGAAGTGGTCAGAGAACTTCTGCATCTGCTCTACGGTCAGAGAGCCGAAGCTGTCATCCGTCAAGGCAACTACCATGAATGTTCCGGCAACAACGTCGTAGATGTCACCGTCCTCATCTCGCAAAGCGCGGTTCAGGGGCAGACCTTCCAGCTTGCCTTCCTCATTACAGACTAAGGCAACCGGGTCTTCGTAGGGATAAATTGCCTCGATGTAGCCGCCGACCTCATGCTGCAAGGACTCCAGACCGGAGTCAATCTCCTTCACATAAGGCTCCTTTCCCGGCTCGACGATAAGAACGGCGATGGTGCTGTCACGCTCGGCGGCTTCCCCTGAGCCGGTAATCCGGTATTCGTCGGGAATATCGTCCAGCTCACCGTTAAACTGTCTGTCCCAGCGTTCGCTTGCGACGCGGACATAGCCTTCATCGGTGAAGCGTCCCTGTTCATCATAAGCGATGTCGTGACCATAGCGTTCATAGTCGATGTAGTCTGCCAGAGGACCGAGATCCTTTTCGGAGTAGATACCGGCTTCGTTGGCATAGTAATAGCCGAGGTCATATTCGTCGTTGATAACGGGCATGATGTCGTAGCAGTCCAGATTGAACGTCAGGTTGATGAGATCGTCGATGTCGCTGACCTCATCGCAGCCAGCCTCCATAATGGCAACGAGCTTTTCCTGATCGCTCAGGGAAAGCTCGTCAATCAAAGCGGCAAGGTAGTTGAGCTTATCAAGGCTCTCGTACTCGCCAAGCATCTTCTGAACACCGTAGATCGGGCATTCGTAGTCGGTGATAAACCACTCTTCATAGGGCTGACCGAACTCATCCTGCTTGCCGATTCCGATGCGCTCAAAGACCTTCTGCATCTCTTCTTCGGTGGTGGGCAGCTTCACCCACTCACCGACCAGCATACCCTCGTTGTACTTGCCAAGGTTTGTGACGAAGGCTTCAAAATTACCGTCTAATACGGGCATAGGCATCCTCCTTTCAGTCATCCACCATGCCGTCCGGCATGATATACAGTTCCTCAAACTCCGCGTCGGTCATGGCTTCGAGCTTCCGGACGGTCTTATACATCAGCTCTGCGATCTCGCCGTCCATGTCGTTCAGGGTGACGCCCTTCATATCGTCGATCAGCCGCTTCCGGCTGGACGTATTGAAGCAGCACATCAGGTTGATTTCTTCCACGGTAAAGTTTTTCATATCAGAGTTCCATATCCTTTCCTTTTGATTTCTGTGGTTTCGGTGCATGGGGCGGCTGGGCTTTCTGCGCGGATTTCAGCTTGTCGCGGATGGATTCACGGGCAGTGGGTTTCTTCGGGATGGTGTCGTAGATGGCTGTTCCGGCATCTTCCACATAGGAGCGGACATACTGGATGCTCTCAGAAAAGCGAATGGGGCGGTTCTTGTCCTCGATGTTGGTCAGCCGGACTTCATCAGCAGCAAAATCAACCGCGTCAATTCTGCACTTGATCCCGTCCACATTCAGCGTCGCGCCGACAGGAATGTAATCTGCGGCTTTGAGTTCCTTGAAGGTCTCGCCGTCCTTGCTGAGAAAGACATCCGCGCCGGACTGCCAGAGCTTCTTTGATGCTGCTACCCACGCGGCTTCACGGAAGCCAGTCACTGGCATGGAAGGC
>ENA-OOPY01000051-OOPY01000051.1-human-gut-metagenome-genome-assembly--contig:-NODE-51-length-19606-cov-2.280599_pt1 | contig 19606 bp, 10 predicted proteins | sample MGYA00241084_ERZ501153 | MGnify/ENA primary metagenome ERZ501153 (study PRJEB25962, sample SAMEA2042436) | human gut metagenome | biome: human gut; feature: human-associated habitat; material: faeces...
TGAAAAATATATTAGGAGTATAACAGATAATAGTACAAAAGAAAGTTATGATTATAATACTTCCAACAAACTAGAAAAAAAGGAAGATTTCTTTAAAGATGGTAATACATATAAAATAGAAGTGTACTCAGTTGATAAACTAGGATATCGTTCTGATAGTACAACAATTACTCTTGAATTGAAAGAACCATCATCTACTACTGGTGAGACTAGAAAAGCATTAACAAATGAAGACTTAGAAAAAGTAAAAAAATATCTAGAAAACAATGAGGAACTTACTAGCCAAGAAAATGAACTATATGACATTGATAATAATCAAAAAATTACAGCTGAGGATATGGAATATATAAATGAATATTTAGAAAATGGATATATAATTGGTGATGTAAATCAAGACCTTAAAATAACAGATGAAGATAGTAAAATGTTATTAGAGTATATCGCCAAAGTTGTTACGTTGAATGAAACTCAGTTAAAAGCTGCTGATGTTAATAAGAATGGTGTTATTGATAAGGGTGATTCTACAGAAATTTTAAACCTGATTTCTAAAGCTAAAACTATTAAATAAATATATTTGAAAAGGGGTGTATAAATGAAAATTACAGACTTTGCTTTGATATTTGTTGGAATTACTCTTCCAATTATTATAACGGTGTATGTAAATGTTTCTTTTACAATAAAAGCAGAAGAACAAGAAATGTATTACAAAAAAATAATAAATGCTGCATTAGATGATGCCTCTAATCAAATGAAAGAAGTTGAAAACTCAGATAAGGAAATTGACTATGGATACTCAGGTACTAGTGATAATAAAATCAGTGTAAATGCACAAGTGGGTGTTGATACTTTTTTAAATTCATTATATAATAATTTTGGAATAAAAGGTAATGATACTGCTGAAAATTACTTACAATATTTTATTCCAGCTATAGCTATAATAGACTATAATGGAGTTCAGGTATCTTCAATTGAAGAATTTACAGAAAATGGACAAAATGTAATAAAGCATGTGTTAAAGCCAAAGAAATATTACTCATATACATATTATTTATGTGCAACTCCAGGGGATGTAAGCAAACTTACTTATACAGAAGATTATGAAACAGCTGTAAAGAATGGTCTTCATTCAACTCACATAGTAGAATTTACAATGGATGATTACATTACACATAGAGGATATGTATATAAAAATACAGGAGATATAGATGAAATAGGAGTTTCAAGTTTCTATATATCAGATAACAAAAACAATTCAAAATTGGTTGCAAATGTTGATAGTAATGCTTCATTATCACAAAGAGAAAAAAATGTATTATCTAAAATAATTTCAAACCTACAAAATAAAAGAAAATCAGTTATAATTAATTCTATACAAGACGAGATGGAATATGCAACTAATAACAATAATTCTTATGCATCACAAGCAGGAATAAGATATAATTTCGTATTTCCAACTTTAGAAGAAGGAGAAATGGAGAGTCAAATACAAAATGTTGGTATAATGGCTTTAGTTCAAGGAATATCAATTGGAAATAGATATTTAAATGTAAGAGCATATAGTACATCAAAATTAACAGAAATAACTCGTTATTATTTATCTATTCCTAATACAGATGGAATATATAAGACAAAGTATAATTTAAATCTATACCATAAAGATAAAAATTGTCCAGAATATAGAGCTTTTGCAAGTAATAAAGCAAATGTTAATATTACTCCAAGTTTTTTATTTACAAAACAACAAGCAGCATCGGTAAAAGCAGTGTTGAAAAAAGATAATACATATATACAATTGGAAGGATTTTATCCTTGTCCAGTATGTAATCCATAGAGATTAAGAGGTGAAATTAATGAGTGTTGATAAAACAAACGATATGAAAACTAAGAATGCAAAAAAAAGTAAAGATGAGAAAGAAAAAAATAAACTAGATACATCATCTGAGAAAAAAAGTTTAGAAAAAAATAACGAAGAGAATAGCAATAAAGAAAAAAAGGAAAAAATTATTCCAGCTTATCAAAAAAAAGATGAACCTGAAAAAAAGAAAAAAGTAAAACCAGATAAAAAAACAATAAAGTCAAGAATTACTATAGCGATAATCATAGCCTTTGTTGTATTAATAGGTTTAGCTATTTTTGGAATTATTTCTCTTGTAAATTATAACAAGTACAAGCCTTACAAAAAATATGAGGAAACAATGAAAACATATGGGTTTGATAAAATGTATAATAATGAAAGTGCAAAAACTGGTGAGAGTATTACAAAATCTGAAGCAATAAAAATGATTTTATCAGTAGCATTTAATAAAAGTGATATATCAGGATTTGCTGGGGAACCAGAAGAAAATTATGATAATGCAATATGGGTTGAATATGCTAAATATAGAGGTATAATAGGAGATGCTGATATTACTAAGGATAATGCAAATGATAAAGCAACATACATAGAAGTAATGCGTTATCTTGCAAATGCAAAGGTAAAAATTCTAGAAAAAGATTTAAACTCTGCGATAAATTTAAAAGTAAAAGATATTAATAAATACAAAACTGATGAACAGACTGCAATAGAAGATATGATTGAAAATGAAATTATAACAATAAACACTAAGAAGATAAATGGTAAAAAGCATATTTTTAAAGGACAAATGAATGAATTAATTTCAAATTTTGCTGTTAAGTATAACACTCTAACTATAAATGATGAAAAGATAAATATTAGTGAAGATAAAGAACCATCTAATAAAGATCAATATCCATATACGCTTGCTAGTGTAGATAAGAGTATATATGAAATAGAAGATTATGTATTTTCAAGTGATAGATATAAAAATGCAAAAGAGGTATATTCTAGTAAAAAAGAATTTTATAATCAGATAACAAATTATATAACTCAATATTTTGATACTATTTTGAATATAGACTATAAAACAATAAATGAAGATGATTTTATAGATAATTTAAAAACTATTATGTTATATGGTGTTGAAAGAGAGGATGTAAAAGAATATATTGATTATGTTAAAGAAAACAAAATAGAAATAACAGGAAAGGCAACAGTTAATTTACCAGCTGTGTATTTTGATGGAAGAAACTATAGAGTTAGAACTACAGTAGAAATGGATTTATCAAATTGTATAACAAATAAAAATCTATTCTTTGGTGATGATCCAGAAGGTGAAACTGAGTATGATTTAAAAAATACAAAGATGATATTAGACGTACCAATGGGTGAGTCGATAGATGTAGATCTTAATCTTAGTATATTTAATGGTATGTTAACAAGCTGGATAGCCGGAAACGTTGAATTTGAATTATAAAGAAAGGAGGAAAAAATGAAAAAAATTTTTAAATATTGCTCATTTGTTATACTAACTATTTTATTTTTTAGCTTATATAATAATATAGAAGCAAACGATATTAAGATACACAGTTCAGTAGTGAATAAAGGTATTGATTTTCAAACCAAAATAGGAGCCTATTATAATGAAGTGCAGACTTGGAAAGAAAAAGGCGAACCTTTGAATGGGACAAAAATATATGTATATGACCAGCAAAAGTATGTAGATAGCAAAGATTATTCAAAACATAAATATATTAAACCATATGGAGATGATATTACACGTAATTTTACAATTGGTACTATACGTTCATATTCTTATCTTATTCATAATAAAAAATTATCAAATTATACAAGTGGTTCAACTTATGGATATACTGATGACTATAGTAATATTAACAAAAGAATACTTACAAATATTTCAACAGTAAACTATAGTGTAAATACTATCGAAATGCCTAGATTCTCTTATGGATACAGTATAGTTAAACAAGGTAACTCTGATATAAATGTTCAATATAATTATTTTCCAAAAGAATATGTTAAATTATTATTAGATAATTTATCTAAGTATAAAGCAGGAAATGATAAAGAAGGAGGAACTTACACTTATATCTCAGAACCAATAGCTTTTAAATATAATGATGCGCCTTATTATACAATTCGTAGCGAAGAAAGAAATGTATATGAAGGTGGAGAATATATTAAGAGAAATGTAGGACTGCTTAGGGCAAGTGATGTCGTTTCATATAAAGGCATGGCACAATATTTTGGACTTGACGGTGTTGATGAGTATAAAGCAAGCACATCTTTTATAAATCAGTATGATAATAAATTATATTTGCCACAAAGTTTATTTACTAATCATAAAATATATGTAAGACATGTTGATGCTAACAGTGGAAAATCTGTTGGACAAAATGCAAATGAAATTTTGCAGTCTGGTAGAACCAAATCGATTAAAAATAATGTAGGCATTCCAAAAGGTGATAAAGCTTCAGCAAGCGGTTTTTCAGAGTATTATGAAATAAATTCTGGTGAAACTTTGTATGTTAGTAGATTGTTAAATTTAATTCAAAATGGAAGCTATTATAAAGTAGACAGTGTGACTTCAAGTACAGCTAATACTTATGATGATGCTTTAAAAAATGAAAAAAATGCAAAAGCAAATAAAAATGATAGTGTTTCTGTAACAGCAGGAGATAATAGTCAAGTAACAGTTATTACATTCAAATATAGTAAAGTGCCAACAAATCCAGATCCAAACGATGATGATAATAAACCAAAGGGAGGAGTAGACACAGTTGATGCTGATGGTATAAGTGGTAATTGCCAAATGTCATATACTCCAACGAATGAAAAAATAAAACCATATTTAGTAGCAAATAAAGTAAAATTCTTAAATTTAAAATATGAATATGTTATAGAAGATAATGAGATTAAATATAAATCAAAAATATTTAATGTTGAAAAGTTGGTTTCAGGTAATATTTCTGATAATGATAATGATAATGGTAAATATAGTAATAATGTTGGAAAAATATTCGGTGGTAAAGATGATAAAGAGACTCTTTTAGATAAAAGTTCACCTCGAACTTTTGCAATTACAAACAATATAGATAAAGATTTGGATAAATTAAAAAAAGTTGAAGGTTTACCAACAGTAAACTACTTAAATGATATTGCAAAGAAAAAAACAACCAAAGATGATTCTTCAACATATTATAAAGTTCCACAAAACAGGTATAATGGACTTAGAATTCCGAAACTTACAGCTAATTATCAAGAGTATAATATTTTAAAAAATAATACAGGAAAAATAGAATCAATAGGTGTAAATAATACCGTAAAAGTACTTGTATATAACCCAATAAAAGTTGGAGATATTTCTGTTGAATCTAAAGGAGTAGTGGATCATTCTACTAAAAAAGAAACAGATTATTCAGTAATTCAAAAGAATGCAAACTTTAAACTTAGTATTGGTGATGTAAGTGGTGAGCCATATATTGGACATACATATAATGAGTATTTAGATAAATACTATTTGATTTTTGATATTAGTATTGTTAAAACGGATAAAACGGATTATTCAGGATTATATCAAGTCGTTGGTGATGAACTTAAACCAATGAATGTTGGAGTTAGTGGTGAAATTCCAAGAGGAACAATTATTGAGTTAAACAAAGAACAAAAAGCATTTTATGCTAAAGCAGGACAAACAAGCACAAGTGATACAATTTCTCAAAATTCAAGCCAAATTACATTAATTGGTTCCTCAAATAATATGCCAAGTAATTGGTTAAAATCATATGTATTAAGTCACGAAAAATATAGTCTAATAGATTCATTAACAGAAAAAAATTATATTTCGTCATTAGGTTCAAATGAGAGGTATGAAATTAATGGAATTTCTACTAGTGTAAAATTAAATTATTGTGATGGGGATATGGACTATACAAAATATAAAGTCCATGATAGTCATGCATATGATGGTAAGGATATGTTCGTAGATGCATATTACTTTGCAAAAAATACAACATCAATTACAAATATAGGAAGAATATATGACTTTAAAGTAACTGATTGTTCCGATATAGATTATAAAAAAGTGTTTAGAAAAACTATTGGAAATAATGTTAATTCTTTAACTGGGGTAGAGTATTTCTCTGGAATTAAGAAATTTAGCATATTCTCAAGTGATGTTAACACTTTAGAAGATAGAGAAAATTTAAAATCTGTTTATTCATCATCAAAGACAATATTGCCTTTAGGACCATATAAAAATACTGATGTTTCTTATGTCAATGCTCCTAAGATGGGATATAGAATTAGTTTTGATTTAAAAACAAGTGGATATTATAATTATACGGAGAGTAATGCAAAAAATTCTAAAAGAGTGATTAAAATTACACCATCATATTATTACATTTCAAAAGATGGGCAAACATATAAATCTAATATAGATTTATATTATAAAAACTCAGAGGGTAAATATGTAAAATTTGTTGGAAGTGATTATACAATTTACTTTAAACCAAAGGATGGATATAGAACAAAAACTAATTCGACAACAACACCAGATAATGAATTTATGTCAGAACAATTAGAACCATTAAAGATTGGATCTAGTGAAGGATTTACATTGGACTATAAAATGATGAATACTTCTAATGATAATTTTATTCAATCATGGTATGGTGAATTCAAATTACCTAATTCTACAATAGTAACTGAAAATGGAAATGTTTCAAAACCATTAACAGATGGTTATGTAGGAGTTAAATTTAATATAGAATGTATTGATACTGATTCAAGTTCTAAAGAAAAAACAATTAGTTATAATACTAATAATAAAAATGCTAGTCCAAATACAAACACATCTCAGTGGGATTATGAGGGATATCTTGGATTTAGTAATCCAGGAAGTGCAGCAGGCGATATAGCTTTACAATTAGAAAAAGGCACATGGACTGTTAACGATAATAATTCAGAGCCTAAAGCAAAATATACAGACATTAAGGGAACAGTTGCTTTGTTTGACTTAGATAATAGAGCAGCAAATGATTTTGATTAAATATCAGGGTAAAACCTGATATTTTTTTGTCTAAATTTGTCAAAAAAGCTGAAAATTCTTATTATAATATATAAAAATAGTTATATTATAGATAAAATAAAGAATAATCGTTGACAAACTATACATAATATGGTATAATCTTTGCATGAGTATATTTTATTACTCTCCAAAAATACGGAGAGTAGTGGATCTCCGTAGTCAGCAATTAAAATTCAAATTTACTTTTTAAAGGAGAATCTATATGAAAAATAAAATAAGAAAAGCAACTTTACGGGTTTTATCAACTGTTTTGACTGTATTTATGCTCATTGGAGCTTATTCAGTGGGAGTAAGTGCGGCAACAGATGATGGAGTAATACGTAATGATGAAACTGGTATTCCAGATCCTGTATTATATGACTACTTGATAAGTGAGTATGATACAAATGATGATGGTGTATTACAGAAAGAAGAAGCTGATTGCATAACTCAAATTTTTTATGACCTTTATGATGGTGCTACTGAAAGACCAGTATATTCATTAAAAGGTTTAAATAAGTGTGAAAATTTGACAAAAATATCTTTTGAAAGCAATAAACTCAGCAACTTAAATGGTATTGAAGGGCTGAGCCTTACGAAGATTAAGGTAGTTGATAATGAATTAACAGATATTTCTTCCGTAAGTGGTATGGCAGAAAGTTTGGAAGATTTAGTTGTTAGTTATAATTCTTTAAGCTCACTTCCAAATATGAAAAACTTTACTAATTTAAAAGTAAATCCCTGGGTATCAACTAAGGATACGACAAACTTCTCATATAATAAACTTTCACTAAAGGAATTAAATGAAAAGTTGCCTAGTCAATTAAAAGAATACTTTGATTTTTGGATGTACGACCAAAATCCTGATTCTGAAGAATTGAATCTCGTTGATGAAGGTACAGGAATAAAAGTAAAAGGAACAATGGATCCTGATGCAACTCTTAAGGTTGAAAAAGTTGAAAGTACAGTAGAAGATGCTGTAGCAACTTATGATATCACACTTCGTAAAGATGGAGATGTTATTCAGCCTTCTGGTACAATTACAATTTCAATTCCTTCAGGAATTAAAGATTGTAAATTGTTCTGGGTTAAAGATGATGGCACTAAAGTTGAAGTAAATGCAATTTACGAAAATGGTAATTATGTGTTTACAACTGATCACTTAAGTGTTTATGCATTAGTTAAGGAGCCTGAACCTACAACAACAGAGCCAGTTGAAACAACAACAGCTGAACCTGTTACAACAGTTGAACCAGTAACAACGGTTCCTACAACAGATCCTGTTACTACTGTTGAACCGACAACTAAGTCAGTTGCTACTCCTGATACACCAATTGATAATAACAATTCAAATTCAGGTAACAACTCATCATCTGGTAGTAGTACCACTAATACTAATACTTCAAATGGTGCAGTTGCAACTGGTAATATGTTAGGATTTGACAACAATATCCTTATAGCTATGATTATTGCTGCCACTACAGCTTTAATTGCAGCTTCGAAGAGAAGAAACTCTTCTAAATAAAATGTATATAAATCTCTCTATCATTTGATAGAGAGATTTTTTTCCATAATTTAGGACAAACAGATATAATTTTTGGTGTTATACATATAAATATTAATGGTGATAATATTGAAGAAAAATTACCATTATTTACAATTTTTTACAGTAATAATTATTCTACTATGTATTTTACTTTATGGTATAAATTCTTTTGTAACCAAAAAAGAAAGTTCAAAAAAATTGGAAGAAGAAAAGAATAAAGAATTTGATGAGAAGAGTACAATTGAGTATAAAGCTAATCAAACCATAAGGGTAAAGTATAGCAAAACTGGAAATGTAGTTGCTATGGATATAAATGATTATTTAAGAGGGGTTGTTCCTTCAGAAATGCCACCTTCATATAATATTGAGGCACTAAAAGCACAAGCAATAGTTGCAAGAACATATACGTATAAAAAAATGATGACACATGGTGAAGGCGAAGAAGCTGATATGTGCGATAATCATACACATTGTCAGGCTTTTTATGACAAGGATACCTTGTTTTCAATATGGAGAAAAAGGGGATTTAGTGAAGAGTTAATTAAGGAATATTGGAATAAAATAAATGAGGCAGTCGTTTCTACACAAAATCAGGTTATAACATACAATGGAGAATATATAAAAGCATTTTTTCATGCAAGTAGTCCGTATAAAACTGAAAATATTGATCAAATATGGGGTGGAGAAAAATTACCATATTTAATATCAGTGGAAAATGAGGAAAAAGAAGACTATCAAAACAGAACAAGCTGTGTTAAAGTAACATTTGATGATTTTAAATCAAAAATAAAGGAAAAATATGGAAAAGATGTAACTCCTGATGAATGTAAAAATACTTATATAAATGAATATACTACAAGTGGCAGGGTTAAAAATATAAAATGTGGAGAACTTGTTATATCTGCTGAAAATTTAAGGGTATTATTTTCTCTTAAATCTACGGATTTTAAATTAGATATAGAAGATAACAACTTGGTATTCAATGTAACTGGATATGGTCACGGAATTGGGATGAGTCAGGTAGGAGCTGATACATATGCAATTAAAGGATATAGTTATGAAGATATTATAAAACACTATTATACAGGAGTTGAAATAACAACTCTTAGTAGTAATTAAAATTTAATACCTTTATCATAGATTTAGTAATATAAATAAGTTATGGTGAATTATATATAAGTTATAACTGATTATAACAAATTATGCTATTTAGATACTATTAGTAATTTTATAGTATCTATTTTTTTATATAAATTTAATATTTAATATTTTTTATCAAATTTGAACTAGTTTTGTCGAATGAATTGAAATTTAAAAATATACATTTACAAAATTAAAAATGTATGTTTTAATGTTTTTACCTTTAATTTATAAATTTTTATCTGGGTATTTTTTTCTGAGTATATTTTAATCGTACATTTTTTATTCTTTTTTTATGTATTTTCACCAAAAACTATACATTAGATATTGATTTTTTAAAATTAAGGATGTATAATAGGAGGTGAAAAGTGAATTATACTATTAAAAATGATGTAATTTTTAGTTATCTGTTTTCGCAAGAAGATATAGTAAAAGATTTTCTAGAGGTGTGTTTAAATAAGAAAATAGAAAAAGTAGAAGTATCAAATCAGTTTTCTTTAGAAAAATTTGATATACGAAATAAAGGAGCTGTACTTGATATAAAAGCAATAATAAATGATGAAGCACATGTAGATTTAGAAATGCAAAGAAAAAAGGATGATTCCTATGTAAAAAGAGTATTGCTATATACAGGAGGTCTCCTTAGAGGACAACTGGATAGAGGGGAATCATATGAATATATGAAAAATGTAATAATGATAAATATAATTGATTATACATTATTTAAAGATATAAAAGATTTTCATACTATATGGAAATTAAGAGAAAACAAAAATTTAGAACATGAGCCATTAAAAGGTCTAGAGATACACTTTTTAGAACTGGAAAAATTTAGAAAAAGTAATCCAAATATACATGAAAAATTAAATCAATGGCTTGCGACAATAGATACAGAAAACGAAAAATGGTTGGAGGTAGCTATGAAAGAAAATCCAAAGTTAAAAGAAGTAATAATAAAAAAAGACAACTTTGTAAACGATGATAAATTAGCAAGGGAATTAATAGAAGCACAAGAAAAATGGGAGTTAGATTATAAAGCAGGAATAAGTTGTGCTAAAAAAGAAGGTATTGCTGAAGGTCATGCTACCGGACTTGCTGAAGGAAAGTTAGAAGAAAAAAAGAATTTATTAAAGAATTTACTTAAAATGAACATGGATATAGAAACAATTTCGAAAGCTACAGGCCTTACAAAAGATGAATTAGAAAAATTAAAAAAAGAAATCTAACAAAAATCAATTATGATTTCCAGATACTATAATCAAATTCATAGTGTATGTTTTTTGTATATAAATTTAATATTTTTACGAATCAACACTTTAAATACTAATTTTACAGCAAAAGGAAATATGATAGGAAGTGGACAAATGAATTGTACTATTAAAAATCATGAGACTTTTAGTTATTTGTTTTTCCATAAGAAAAAGTACATTTATTAATATGGAAAAAGCTAATCCAAATATACATGAAAAATTAAAGCAATTGCTTGTGATAATAGTTGGAAAAAATAGTAAAAGTTGGAGGTAGTTATGAAAGAAAATCAAGAATTAAAAGGAGATAATATAGTAAATGATGATAAGTTAGAAAAAGAGGTGACAGAAGGACAAGAAAAATGGTGTTTATATCGTAGAGTTGAAGTAATTAGTGCTGATGATGAAGTTAATACTAGAATAGATCCATATGATAAAGCAAAATTAATAAAAAACTTATTTAAAATTAACATGGATATAGACACAATATCAGAAGTTACTGGACTGTCTAAAAATAGGATATTAGATATAAAACACGTATTAAATGTGGTAAGTAAGGGTAGGTTTGAAAGAGATGTAATGGAAATAAAAGAAGAATGTGATTTAGATTATAAGAAAAGAATAAGCGATATTAAAAAGAAATGTTATGATGAAGGTTATGCAGTCGGCCTTGCTAAAGGAAAGTTGGAAAAAGAAAAGCTAATAAAAAAATTGCTTAAAATGGACATGGATATAGAAACTGTTTCAAAAGTAACAGACCTTACAAAGGATGAATTAAATAAATTAAAAAAAGATGTTTAAAATAGAATTTAAGCTATATTAAATACCATATTATTTTGTTGAAAATCAATTTATAAATTAAAATCTCTAAAGTATTAAAATAAGTACTTTAGAGATTTTTGTTATATCTTTTTGGACAAACAGTAATATTTTGGACATGTTATGAATATATATATAATATAATCTGTAATTCTGGAGGTGAAAACATTTTATATACTGCAGATGTATTCATAATGTACAAAGGAGATATTTAGGTATGAAAATAAAAATTAATAAAGTATTTAATAAGGAAGGCACAATTAAACTTAAAAATAATAAAAAGGAGGAAAAAACAGATATTAATGAAGAAAATATAAAAAGAAGAAGAAAAGGTGCCTACGTCAAAGATAATAAAAAAATAAATATAAAAAAATCTCTTGAAAATCTTTTTAGAAATAAAGGTAATTTATCTAAGGGGTATTATGTCTTGCTTTTTGGAATGCTTGTACTTGGAACTGCAAGTGTTGCCATAACATTTAAGGCATATAATTTATTTGCAAAGGAAGACTATGATTTTTACGAACAAAGTAGTGATAACGAGGAAAATAACGTGGTATCTACAATAAGCAGTATTGATGAAAATGCAAATGAAAAAGAAAATTTAGTAAATTCAAATGCAGCTGAAGCCAAAAGAAGTGAAACTAAAGTTTCTTCTAATACTAATACAACAAAGACACAGAATAAAGTAACTGTAAAGCCATTGACTTTTTCTAAGCCATTGAATGGTCAGATACAAAAGCCATATTCTATTGATAAAGTTATTTATTCTAAAACTTTAGAATTATGGAAAACACATGATGGAATTGATATCTCTTCTCAAATAGGTGAAAATGTTAAATCAATTGAAAAAGGAACAGTTGAAAAGGTATATGATGACTCATTCTATGGAACAACTGTAGTGATTGATCATGGACAGGGGTATAAAAGTAGTTACTCTAATTTAAATTCTAAAGTTAGTGTAAAGGAAAAACAAACAGTTACTAAAGGTCAGGTAATAGGTAAAGTTTCAAATACATCTATAGGGGAAATAAAGGATGAAGCACATTTACATTTTACACTTTTTAAGGATAACAATAATGTAGATCCTACATATATATTTAAATAATATTGTTGTAAGTTTATGAATAAATTTAAATTGCTTAGAATAGAATACTAGTATAAATAAATTGTAGAAAAGGAGAGATTTTGAAATGTCAGATATTGATGAAAGAGCAAAGTTGCTTGCAACGTATATTATTGAAACAAAAAGCACAGTAAGACAAACAGCAAAAAAATTTAATATTAGTAAGTCAACTGTACATAAGGATATTTCAGAAAGACTAGAGAAAGTAAATCCTTCACTTGCAAGAGATGCAAAAAAGGTATTAGAAATAAACAAAGCGGAAAGACATATAAGAGGAGGTATGGCAACAAAGCGTAAGTATAGTCATGAAAATCCTAAAGCCAGTTAAAAAATAATAAATAAATTTAAAAACTATTTCTCAATACATATGAAATAGTTTTTATTTTTTTTATCATATAAATTTATTTAAAATCGTATAGATTTAAAGTATTAAATAGCTTGTTTTTTTAAATAATTATTACATGTTTTTACAAGTAAATTTAAATTTAAAAATATATTATATAAATTATATTTTTTTGAATATTTTAAAAAAAATTACAGATATTATATATTGTAAAAAGTTTACTAACTTTTGTTAAATATATTGCAATTGAAACCAAAATGTAATATAATTGTAACAGAAAATAGGAGGAGAAAATAGTGATTTTTGGACAAGATATTGGAATTGATTTGGGTACCGCTACAATACTTGTATATGTAAAGGGAAAAGGAATTGTGCTAAGAGAACCATCTGTAGTTGCTATAGATAAAACGACGGGAGAAGTTTTGGCTGTTGGTCAAGAAGCTAGAAAAATGCTTGGAAGAACTCCTGGTAACATTATAGCAATAAGGCCATTAAAAGATGGAGTAATTTCAGATTATACTGTAACTGAAAAAATGTTAAAATATTTTATCAATAAAGTTTGTGGAAAATTTGTATTTTCTCCAAGAATAATGGTATGTGTTCCATCTCGTGTAACTGAGGTAGAAAGAAAAGCTGTAATTGATGCTGCAACCCATGCTGGAGCAAGAAAGGTTTATCTTATTGAAGAACCAATTGCGGCTGCTATAGGTGCTGGACTTGATATAACTAAACCATATGGAAGTATGATTTTAGATGTTGGTGGAGGTACTGCAGATATTGCTGTAATATCTTTAGGAGGTTCAGTAAAGAGCCGTTCATTGAAGATTGCTGGTGATAAATTTGATGAAGCAATAATGAAATATATAAAGAAAAATAGAAATATTGTAATTGGAGAAAGAACTGCAGAGGATATAAAAATCAATATTGGGTGTATGTATCCCAAAACTGTTACTGAAAGAATGAGTGTAAAGGGAAGAGATCTTGCATCTGGACTTCCTGTTGAGTTTGAGTTTACATCTGATGAAGCATTAGAAGCACTTAATGGATGTGCTGAGCAACTAGTTGATGGAATACATTCAGTTTTAGAAGAAACACCTCCTGAACTTGCAGCTGATGTATCAGAAAGAGGTATATATATAACTGGTGGAGGGGGACTTGTCTATGGATTAGATAAGTTAATTGAAGAAAAAACAGGAATTCCAGTTATGATTGCACAAGATGCAGTATCATGTGTAGCTATAGGAACAGGAAAGTCACTTGAACATATTGAAATGTTGAACTCCGGTAATGCAACAAAAATTAGAAATTTTTAAAAAACGTACTTAGGTACGTTTTTTCTGTATTATATGTTATTTTTTTTAAAAAAATATTGTATATTTTTGAAGAAAGTTGTAAAATATATATAGTATGAATAAAATACGCTTATTTTGATATGTTTTAAATTAAAGAGGAGGATCATATGAAAGGAAAGGAAAAGAAATTTATGCCACGTGAGGAGAAGGCTAAAAAAATATTTAAAAGTAAGATAACGTGGTGCCTAGTTGCGGTACTAGTTGTTTTTTGTGGCTTAACAGGTATTAAGTTAAGTTACAATTATAGTTCTGGAAAAATAGGAGAAAAGTTTGGCGACGTTGAAAGAGTTGGAAGACAAGGTGTCGTTAATTCAGCTGTTATAACTAATAGAAAAACAGGAACAGCACCTTTTGATACAACTGAAGGAAGAGGAAATGATGTAAGTCAAACTGATAATATTGTAAGAAGCTTTGATAAAGTAAGCTGGAATGTAGAAACTACAATGAAGATAAAAGACGGACAAACTGCTACAAGTATAACGGGTGGAGATATAAATGTAGAAGTTACCTTGCCTGAGTCTTGCGCAGGTGTAGTTTCATGGGATATAGATTCAATGTCATGGACTGAAGGTACATCTAGTGTAAGTGAAAATGGAAGGGTATTTTCTGCAAAATACCATATGAGTGATCAAGAAGTAACTGTACCAGGAAAACAAAATATAGAAATTGTATTAGATGTATTAGGTGCACCAAACGATTTAGAAATCACTCCGCAATTTAAATTTTGGATTGAAGGAAATGATGATTCTGAAAAAATTACTATTAATGATATAGATACTTTAAAAGCAAGTGCAGCTGCAAATTATAACATTCAATTAAAAAGAAATACATATACTTCAAATAAAGTAACAGTAAACTATGATGGTGAAGATAAAGTTGGAAGAATATATGGATATGGAATAGTGTTGCAGTTATATAATCAAGATGAAGCAAAAGGAATAAAGGGACTAGAAGTACCTAAGAGTGATATAAATTTCGATATTGATTTAAAATTAGAAAGACCAAATGAGAGTGGAATTTTAGAAGATATAACATCATCTGTTACCCCTGTCCTTTGGAATTATAAAATTAATAAAGCCAATACATATGGAAATATAGAAAATAGGGATATGAATTTTAATAATTCTTCAGTAAAATATGCAAGGGGAGTAGCTCCACTTGGCGTTGTTACATCAAATAGGGAAGAATCAATATATAATTCTGGAGAAATTAGCATGACTCAAAATGGTGGGAAAATTAGTACTACTATTAATGGTTATGCATTTGATGGCATATTTCCAAAATATGATTTTGAGTATTATGGAAGTGTACATAGCAAAGTAAATTATACAGATAATATTGGTTGTTTTTCCGCTGGATATTTTCAAGTGTTTGTTCCTTTAAATGATGAAACAACTATTGAGGGTAGAAAATGTAAATTAACAGTATCTGATTTAAATGTGAGTGTAAATTCGCTTTCTGATGTAACAATAACAAATCAAATGAAAAATGATGATGACCAGTCTGTAGTAGAACATGATATAACAAAAGCAGGAACTTATTCACAATTAGTATATTTATCAGGAGATAATTTAGCGTTATTATCAACACAACCATCTAAAGGAGATGCTTATGGATATGTTGGTCAAGATATTTATGCAACTTCAAAACTTACATTAGGTCAAACAAATGAGACAGATGTAAATGCAGTAAATAATCTAGTAAAATTTGATGGAAATTGTGTTGAACCAAGACTTGATCCAAATGGAAAAAAATATATTAAAAGAAATTTTGATGGAAATATGGAATTTGATCTTGTATATTTAACTAAAAAAGATGGTAGTAATTGGTTATCACAAGAAGAAATGAATAATGCAAACATTGAAGATTTAGACTGGTATGAAAATATCTCAGATATACCTGCAGATAAGATTTGTGTTGGCGTTTATTTAGAATCAGTTAGTGGAAATCTTGCTGCTCCGTCAAGTGGGAATAATACGATTAATATTCCTTTAAGAATAAAGAATGATGCTAAGGCAGGAACTGTATACGGATTTTCTGAAAAAACACAAATGTGGTTGGATTCTATTGATAGAAGTATTTATACAATTAAGAATAATGAACCGTTTACATATCCAACTCCTATATACGATTCTGGTAATATTAATTACGTAAAATCAGAATATGATGATGAAGGAAATTATTTAGATAATAACGATTACAGAGGAGGAACATCATTATTAGTATTGGGAGCTAAGCAAAATATTTCTATAGATTCATTAGATAATTCAGGAAACTCTAAAAGTATATTTGACTTAGGTAGAAATGAAAGTGAAGTTACATATAAAATTACACCATCTCTATCAAAATATAGTGAAGCAAATAATGATATTTCTGGAGTTACTGTAAAAATAACAGATAAGCTTGATAAAGGACTTACATATGTACAGGGAAGTACAGAGAATTATTCTGATCCAGAGGTTACATTGAATTCAGATGGAACGACAACTCTAGTGTGGGAAATATATGGCTGTAACGTTGGAAGTGAAATTTCTCCTATAAAGTTTAAAGCGAAAATCAATGAAGAAACAGAGAATTCAACTAAACTTACAAATACAGCTGTAATATATGCAGATAGGGATAAGGTAGGAAATCCTATAGTTTCAAAGAGAACAGTGACTTCCGAAATTCAAGTTACAAATTTGGCAGCACATAGATTATATAAAGAGGTAAGTACACCAGTAATTGAAAAAAATGGATCTATAAAGTATACACTTACATATTTAAATAAAACAGATTCTATAGTTCCTGATTTTCAACTTATAGATATCTTACCATATAATGGTGATACTAGGGGAAGCTCATTTAATGGCTCATATAAACTTGATCATATTGATATACATCAAACATCAAATGATGCAAGTATTTCAAATGATAATTTGCAACTATATATAACAAATAATCCTGATGCACGAAATTTAAGCGCAAAAGATAGTAATATAGGCGTTTCAGATATTTGGACAGAAAAAGCTATTGGAAATACTTTAAATGAAGAGGCAACAAGTTTTGCTATAAAAGGTGAAGTAAGAGAAAAAGCATCTGTGAAAATTAATGTATATTTAAAAACATCAGATAATAACGATGGAGATTCATATGTAAATATAGCATCTGCTCAGACAAGTAAAAATACAGATCCAATACAAACTACTGCTGTTGGCGCAAGTGTCGTAACAAGAAAGATTTCTGGTATGGTTTGGTATGATACAAATGAAAACGGAATAAAAGATGCTAGCGAATCATATGCAAAAGATGTAGCAGTGACATTAAAGAAATCAGCCTCAACTACTGTAGTTCTTGAAACTACAACAGATGAAAATGGAAAATATGAATTTTCATCTATTCCAAAAGATGATTACATAGTTGAAATTACAACTGATAGCAAATATAAACTTACAACATCAAATGTTGGTAGTGATTTAAGTATAAATAGTAAATTTAATAATGTAAATAACAAAATGCAGAGTTCCGTTATAACAAAATTAAACTCAATTGCTAGTCCAGTACTTAAACAAGAATATGAAAATGCAGGTTTAGTTGTAAAAGACTCAAAAATAATAGTAAAATATTTAGATTTAAATAATAACGAAATTACATATAAAGATTATGATACTAGTGGTAATGAGATACAAAAGAGTTATGGATATGAATTAACAGGTAAAATAGGGGAAAATTATACAACACAAAAGAAAGATATACCAGGATACATATATAGAAATAGTAGTAATAATACTCAAGGAGTATATACGGAAGAAAATACAACTGTTATTTACTATTATGAATATAATAAAAAAGATGTGACAGTTACAAATGTTTGGGATGATAACAATAATATAGCTGCTAAAAGACCTGGTAGTATAATTGTTGAGTTATATCAAAATGGAAACTTAAAAGAAAACTATAACGTAACTAACACAAGTACAAATACGCAAAGTTATACTTTTAAAGATTTAGATAAATATGATGTAAATGGGAATGAATACAATTATACTGTAAATGTTAAAGAGACAAATGAAGGTGATCTTAAGTTTTATACAAAAACAGTTGATGATACTACAAACACAGTGACAAATAAATTTACTGTACCTGATGAAAAAATAAATATAACTGCTACTAATAAATGGGATGATAATAATAATAGTGCCTTAAAAAGGCCAAGTAGTGTTATAATTGAGTTGTATGCAAATGGGGTATTAAAAAATAGTCATACTCTAACAGATACAACTTCTGATACACAAAGTTATACTTTTGAAAATCTATTAAAATATGATAATTTAGGAAATGAAATCGTATATACAATAAATTTAAAAGAAGTAAATGAAGGAGATTTTGAATTTTATTCAAAAACAATTGATTCTACGACAAATACAATAACTAATAAATTTACCGTACCTGATGATAAAGTAAGTGTGACAGTTACAAATACTTGGAATGATAATAATAACGAAAATAATGTAAGACCAAATAGTTTTACTTTTAAACTAAAAAATAATAATGACGTTGTAGGTACATATACTATTACAAACACAACAGCAAATAGTCAAACATATACTTTTGATAATTTACCAAAATATGATAACTCAGGTAATGTTATAACCTATACAGTTGATTGTGTAGATGTTACTGGTTATGATAAAAATATAAATGGATTAAATGTTGAAAATGTGATTAAAAAGTATAATATTTTAACAAAAGTTGATGGTGATGGTGGAAAAATATCAGGACAAAACGATGAAGTGTATGAAACAGTTACATATTACGGAAATTCTAAAAAAGATATTGTTATAACACCAGATTACGGTTATAAAATTTCTAGTATAAAAGTAAATGATATTGACATACAATTTACTCCGAATGATGATGGTACATATACACTAGATAAATTTACAAATGTAGAAGATAATAAATCAATTGTTGTTAAATTTGAAAGAAAAGATGCCGTTGTTATTGTAAATTACATTTTAGAGGATGGAAGTAAATTAGAAGAATCAACTATAATTAATGGAAAAGTTGGAGATAACTATGAAGCACAAAATAAAGAATTTTATGGATATGAATTAAAACAAAATTCAGA
>ENA-OOPY01000075-OOPY01000075.1-human-gut-metagenome-genome-assembly--contig:-NODE-75-length-16168-cov-1.893068_pt1 | contig 16168 bp, 13 predicted proteins | sample MGYA00241084_ERZ501153 | MGnify/ENA primary metagenome ERZ501153 (study PRJEB25962, sample SAMEA2042436) | human gut metagenome | biome: human gut; feature: human-associated habitat; material: faeces...
TTTATAAAACCCGTCTTGAAAAATGCTTGCAATAACTTACTGGTGAGTAAACTGTAAAATCTGATTTCTCTATAAAATAATATATAGGCAAAACCATGGGTGCTGTGCGGAATGATGCTTTGGTTTATATAAGATGTAGGACGTCCATCCAGAAGATGATAAAGTACAGCTGGATCGGGACTTGTCAGCTCTCTCAGAGAAAAAGCGTACGAATAAAAAGTGGTGAACCCAAACTGGGTTCTGTGTGCCTCTGTATGCGGTTTTGAGAGCCGGGTAGGGAAAAAACACAAGAGGCACCGAACAGGCCCAGTTGGGCCAGTATGAACCGGTTGGGAGCAAAGTGAACAACGACTCATTCTGAGAGAAGATCTTTGATACGAAATATCCGTTTTTTTGGGGAAAAACACCGAGCATTTCCCCATTAGAAGTCCGAAGAATCCAAAGTTAAGGAAGAGCCAGCTCTTCCCCTATATGGGGAAGGGGAGAGGAAGCTGCCAGAGCAAGTCAGAAAGAAAAAAGCTGGCCAGCAGGCCAGAGCGAAGTCCCTCCAACGACCGTAGCATATCCCCCAAAACTAAGCAGTAAAGAGAGGTGTGAAAAACAGCAGGAGAAAGGGTAGGCACCAAAGAGCGGCACCTACCTGGGGTCACAGCGCCCGGCAGACCCGGTTGCTTCGGGCTTTTTCGGAGGTTTCAACAGGGCGGAAAAGTGTGGGTATGCAGATTGCCCGGCGCTGAACGGTCCCCACCTTTTTCCTCTGCTAATAACCAGGCTGGTCCGCCTCAAAATTTGCGCCGTATAAACAAAGAAAAGAATTTCGTAAAACTCCCCGCCCAAGGTAGGTGTAAATCTGCCAAAAGGCGGAATTATTTTTCTCTGCTCAGTTTGGAACATAAGGGTGGACATAGGGAACACATATCGGGTAGTGTTGGTGGTTAAGAAAGGGGGCAGCAAGATGTCAAAAAAGAGATTAACCACCAACGGCAATGTGTTCAAGCGGACAGACGGAAGATGGCAAAGCGTGATCTGGTACTTTGACGAACAGGGAGAAAAGAAACGGAAAGTATTCTCCAGCAAGACAAAGACCGAAGCCCAACAGAAGATCACCAACTACATTGCCCAGTTCAACGAAGAGGTGCGTAACTCAGATGAATCCCAGAAAGCACTTCAAGAGAGCCTGACCCATTGGTTGCAAGTGTTCAAGTTCCTATCGGTGGAACGAACCACTTATGACCGGCTGGAATGTACCGCAAACCACCAGATCTATCCGCTAATCGGAGAGAAAATCGTGGGGGATATCACCGCCGCCGACCTGAAATCCGTCCTCAACCATTGGATGGAACAGGGCTACGCTTACACCACTGTGAAGAAAGTGCATATCCTCCTGAACGAATACTTCCGCTATCTAACGGAAGAAAACTTCATCCAAAAGAACCCCATACAATCCGTGCCGATGATGAAGAAATCCAACTTCTTGGCGGCCCAAGATAAAGAGTGTGTGCCAGAACAGGAGCAAGTGACGGTGTTTACTCCCCCGGAGATTGCCAAGTTTAAGCAGGAAGCTTTCTCTACCTTTGAAAACGGTAAGAGAAAGTACCAACAAGCAGCGGCCTACATTCTTATGCTGAACACAGGTCTGCGAACAGGTGAGTTGTTGGGCCTACTCAATAGTGACATCGACTTGGGACACCGAGTTCTCCACCTGGAGCGTGGCGTAAAAGAGGTGTGGAGGCGGGATGGTTTGCAAGCTGAGCCAGGTCGTGATGTTAAGGTAGGTAAACTGAAATCTGCTACCAGCAAGCGTACCGTACCGCTGAACAACACAGCGGTTGCCATGATCCGGGACTTGCGAAAGGAAGCCTACTTCGGAGAGAACACACCCCTTGTACCTGATGAACATGGCAACTTCACCAGGCCCGTGAATTTCCGCAAGCGCTATTACAGAATCCTTGTCACTGCCGGGATAGAAAAGAAAGGGCTGCACAGTCTACGGCACACGTTCGCTTCCAGCTTAGTGAACGGGATAAAGCAAGAGAATGGTACTATAAAATCACTGACGCCAAGGCAGGTGGCTGACTTGTTAGGCCACAGCACGAGTCAAATCACAGAGCTGTACTACGTCAAGAAAGATACATCCCGACTGAGCGGAATCACGAATGACTTCAACCTGTAACGCTATGCGGCAGTGTGCACAAAAACTGGTCCCGAAATTTTGCGCGTCCAAAAGGGCGAAAAACACGAAAACGCACCCGGAAAAGCCGAAAATGGGCAAAACCGGGTGCGTTTTGGGTGCTGGAGAGGATGAGAACGGTTGCAGGCAGGGACAAACGGATGCGAAAAGCCGCTGTCTGAACAAGTGTGAACACCACAACCATACAACACATGTAAAAAGAAAACCGGCAGAAACGCAGTGTTTCCGCCGGTTTTTTGGCAGGGGCAGAAGGACTCGAACCCTCGGCACGCGGTTTTGGAGACCGCTGCTCTACCAACTGAGCTATACCCCTATATTAATTTCAACCGATGAAATTATGAATGTCGGTTCTGCGAACTTACTCATAAATTTCAACGCAAGATAGATTATATCACCGTTCAGTCGATTTGTCAACACATTTTTGTGAAATTTGACATTTTGAGCCGAGCGGTGATTTTTTCAATATCTGCAATACAAATGTTCAGACCAAATCACTCAGTTTCTCTGATTTCCTGCGGGTTTTCGGGGAAGCCTTCAATTTGGAAACGGAGTCCGCAGGTGGGGCATTCAAGGTACGGCTTGCCGTTGTTGAGGTTGTCCTGAATAATCATCATTTCGCTTTCGCAGAATGGGCATAGTTTATTATTTTCGCTGTTCATATTTTTACCTCCGAGTGGATTGTTTTCGATATAACTTAATTATACATTTAAGCGGTAAAATGTCAACCGAGATATTAAAAATGTATAGGCAACAGGGTTGGATTTTAACGGCTTTTGTGCAAATTCCGCTTTACAAATTGACGAAAAAAGACTAAACTATATCTATGCTTCTGCGTTGCAGAATATACAATCTCATTCAAGGTGATTATTATGAAAAAAGAAAATATGGCTATGCTGTGTGACTTCTACGAATTTACAATGTCAAACGGCTATTTTAAAAACGGTTTTTATAAAAAGAATGTCTATTTTGATGTGTTCTTCCGCAAAGTTCCCGACAACGGCGGTTTTGCGATTATGGCAGGTCTTGAACAGGCTATTGAGTACATCAGGGAACTTCATTTTGAAGACGAGGATATCGAATATCTCAAGAGCAAGGGCATTTTTGACGAGCAGTTTCTTGAGTATTTGAGAAACTTCAAATTCAGCGGTGATGTTTATGCAATCCCCGAGGGAACTCCGATTTTCCCGAACGAGCCTGTTATGACAATCAAAGCGCCTGCAATTGAAGCTCAGCTTGTTGAAACATTCCTTCTCCTCACAATCAATCATCAGACTCTCATTGCGACAAAGGCTAACAGAATTGTCCGTGCCGCTCAGGGCAGAACTGTACTTGAATTCGGTTCACGCCGTGCTCAGGGTGCAAATGCCGCAGTTGACGGTGCAAGAGCTGCATATATCGGTGGCTGCAAGGGTACAGCCTGCACACTTACAGACGAGCTTTACGGTGTTCCCGCCGGCGGTACAATGGCACATTCATGGGTTCAGATGTTCAACAGCGAGTATGACGCTTTTAAAACCTACTGCGAGATGTATCCCGATAATCCTACTCTCCTTGTTGATACATACAACACATTAAAGAGCGGTGTCCCGAATGCCATTAAGGTGTTCAAGGAGGTTCTTCTTCCGCAGGGTAAGACCAAGTGTGCAATCCGCCTTGATTCGGGCGATATTTCCTATCTTTCAAAGAAAGCAAGAAAAATGCTTGATGACGCAGGTCTTACTGAATGTACAATTACTGCGTCAAACGCTCTTGACGAGTACCTTATTCGTGACCTTATGATGCAGGGCGCTCAGGTTGACACATTCGGTGTCGGTGAAAGACTCATCACTTCATCAAGTTCGCCTGTATTCGGCGGTGTTTATAAGCTTGTTGCCGTTGAAAATGACGGCGGCGAAATTGTGCCGAAAATCAAGGTCAGCGAAAATACAACCAAGATTACAAATCCGCACTTCAAAAAGGTTTACCGCTATTTTGACAAGGACAGCGGTAAGGCTATTGCCGATGAGCTTTGCATTTATGATGAGGTTGTTGACGATTCAAAGCCGAGGACAATTTTCGATCCGAATGCAGTTTGGAAAACAAAAATGCTTGATAACTATACCGCAAAGGAACTTCTTGTGCCAATCTTCAAAAACGGCAAGTGCGTGTATGAGTCACCGTCAATTGAGGAAATCGCAACCTATTGCCGTGAGCAGATTGACCTTCTCTGGGACGAGGTTAAGCGTTTTGAAAATCCGCATAACTATTATGTTGACCTCTCAAAGAAACTCTATGACATCAAGGCTCTTTTGCTCAATATCTATGAAAAGTGATTTTTGATTAATCTTTAATTAAAAATCTGAAAATTGAAAAGTAAAATTTACGGTCGGGTAGTTCGTCTATCCGACTGTTTTTTTGGTCATGGCTAAATTAAATAATCATAACAAATGGTTTTGTAAAGGAAAGGGTGGATAATGGTACAGTGCTTTTTGATATAATTAGTGTAAAGCAAAAATCCCGACAGGTTTTGTGCTGTCGGGATTTTTGCTCGTTTTTACCATTGAAAAGACTGAATAATAATGTTATAATAAATCCGAATATCGGAAATTGTGAATAACTTTATCGAAAATGGGAGATGAAAACTAAAAATGGCAATAAAGGTAACGCTCCTTACACACACACCAAACCCTGAACAGACGGTTGCAATGGCGGCAAAGCTTTGCTACTCGCCGTCAGGGATTGAAGATATAAGAGAAGGTCTTGACGAGGAAAAAACTTCCTCATTTATTGATATGCTTGCAAGTCTCGGCCATGCAAGTCCGACCGAACACGCATATTTTACATTCGGCATTGAGGGCATTTCAAGAGCCTGCTCACACCAGCTTGTCCGCCACAGAATTGCATCCTACAGTCAGCAGTCACAGCGATATGTTGACGGCACAAGGTTTGACTTTGTAACTCCGCCCGAGATTGCAAAGAACGAAAAGGCTCTTGCCGCTTATGAAAAGGCTCTCAAGGTTGAGGCTGACGCTTACAAGGAAATCAGAGATGCGCTTGCTGTCGGTTACATCAACGAGAAGTGTCCCGATAAATACAGCGGAACGGATGAAGAAATTATCAATGCCTACAAGGCTGACGACAAAAAATCCTGCAATGCTTTCATCAAGAAAGCCAACGAGGACGCAAGATTTATTCTTCCGAATGCATCGACAACAAAAATTGTCTGCACTTTCAATGCAAGAAGCTTGCAGAACTTTTTTGCACACCGTTGCTGCAACAGAGCACAGTGGGAAATTCGTGAGGTTGCCGAACAGATGCTTTTGCAATGTCTTGAGGTTGCTCCGCATCTTTTCAAAAACTGCGGCCCGTCATGCCTGTTCGGACCATGCCCCGAGGGCAATATGTGTTGCGGAAAGCAAAAGGAAATGCGTCAGAAATACGGCAGAGAAAAGTAAGGTAATATATATGAAAAGCAAAATTATTGTTATTGAGGGACTTGACGGCAGCGGAAAAGCTACGCAGACAAAGATTTTGTGCGAAAAATTTTCCGCTCTCGGCAAAAAGGTCACAAAGCTTGAATTTCCGAATTATGAAAGTCCTGCCGCCGCTCCCGTGAAGATGTATCTTGACGGCGAATTCGGCGACAAGCCCGATGATGTCAATGCCTATGCGGCGAGTGCATTTTATGCGGTTGACCGTGTTGCAAGCTATCTTCAGTTTTGGAAAAAGGAATGTGACAACGGCGGTGTGATTTTAAGCGACCGCTATGTGACTTCAAATATAATTTATCAGATGTCCAAACTCCCGAAAGAGGAGTGGAACAGCTTTATTGATTGGCTGAACGATTTTGAATACGAAAAGCTCGGGATTCCGAAACCCGACCTTGTAATCTACCTTGATGTTGAACCCGAGGTTTCGCAGAAGCTTATGGAAAAACGCTACGGCGGTGACAACAGCAAGAAAGATTTGCATGAGAAAAATCTCCGTTTCCTTCTTGACTGTCGAAAAAGTGCAGTTTATGCCGCTAAAAAATGCGGCTGGAAGGTTATTAATTGCTGTGAAAACGGAGAGATTAAGAGTATAGAAAAAATATCGGAAGAGATAGAGAGGGTAGCGGCTGAAATTTATGCTGAGCTTTAAAAAAATTGAGCAAAGTGACATAAACGAACTTAAAAAATACTACGATTATGATGAGTGCATGGGTTGCGATACCAACCTTTTGAACGCTTATCTTTGGCGAAACGAATACAATATTAAATTTGCTTTTTATGATGATACAATTGTCAAGGTGTATTGTAATCCCGACGAGTCTGTTTGGGGTTACTGTATGCCTACAGGCAAAAATATAAAGGGTGCGCTTGAAGAGGTTTTCAAAGATGCCGAGAAGAGAAACGGCAATTTGCAAATTGTTATGCTGACAAACGGCAATCGTGCAATGCTTGAAACAATGTTTCCCGGCAAATTTGATTATGTCCGTTCACCCGAAAATCAGGATTACATCTACACTTCCCGTGACCTTGCAACCCTTGCGGGCAAAAGGTTTCACGCAAAGCGTAACCACATTTCAAAATTTTACAGAACCTACACCGATACCCGTTTTGAAACTCTGTCGGATTCAAACATTCCCGATGCATTAACTGTTGCAAAACTGTGGTGTGCGGAAAATGACACCGATCCCGAAGCTTCAAGCGAAATTATGGCAATCAGGGAAATGTGCGATCTCAAAGACGAATATAATGTCAAGGGTGCTGTACTGTATGTTGACTCAAAGCCTGTTGCCATGACACTCGGAAGTGAAATTTCACCCAAGGTGTATGACATCAACTTTGAAAAGGCACTTCGTGAATATGACGGTGTTTATGCCGTAATCAACAACGAATTTGCCAAAACTCTTACGCAGTATGAGTATATAAACCGTGAGGAAGATATGGGACTTGAGGGACTCAAAAAGTCTAAACTTTCATACAATCCCGTTATTATCCTCGACCGCTGGAATGCAATACCGAAAAAACGATGAAAACGATATTTCGCAAAACCGAAAAATCCGATACCGAAAGCCTTAAAAAGCTGTGGCTCTCGTGTTTTGATGAGGATGTAACTGCCGTAAATCTGATTTTTGACAGCGACCTTTTTGACGGTTGCTGTGCCGTTGTTGACGATAGAATCGTTTCGGCTCTTTACCTTGTAAAAGGTACGCTCAACGGCGAAAAATCGCATTATCTTTGCGGTGCGTCAACCGATAAATCTTTCCGTGGCAACGGGATAATGTCAAGGCTGATTGATTTTGCACTTGATGACGCAAAGAATAACGGTGATGTCTATTCTCTGCTTTTTCCTGCAAATGACGGCTTGTACGGCTTTTACACAAAACTCGGATATGCTTTGAACTGCACCGTAAAAAGCCGTGAAATTTCAAGGCAAATGCTTGAAAGTTTTGCAGAGAAGGGCTTGAATATCGGCTGTTCAAAAGAAAATTCTTTCATATATAATGAGAATTTTTTTGAATTTGCAAAGTCCTATTATGAGATTTACGGCTCAAAGGTAATCAATAAGAATGACTGCTTTGCCGTATTTGATGAAAACGAAAATACTGCCGATGTTTTTTACTCGGCTTATAAAAATATAAACGAACTTTCCGCACTTTTGCTTGAAAATACAAAATCAGAAAGGTTTGTGTTTACGGGCAAATCCGATAACGCTCTTTTTGAAAACTGTAGGTTACAAAAATGCGGAATGATTAAATCACTCGACAAAAACCATAAAATTCCCGACGATGTCTATATCGGGATTACTCTTTCCTGAAAGGAAGTTTACTATGTTCTATGTATTTCTTGCAGAAGGCTTTGAAGAAACAGAGGCGCTTGCCCCCGTTGATGTAATGCGCAGGGCAAAGCTTGATGTTAAAACAGTCGGTGTAACAGGCGAATGTGTTACAAGCTCACACGGTGTTCCTGTCAAAGCCGATATCACAATTGATAATATTGACCTTGACGATGTTCAGGGTGTTGTACTCCCCGGCGGTATGCCCGGAACTCTCAATCTTGAGGCGAACGAAAAGGTTATTGAGGCTGTTAAGTATAGCTGTGAAAACGGCAAAATCGTTGCCGCAATCTGTGCCGCTCCGTCAATTCTCGGTCATCTCGGAATCCTTGACGGCAAAAAAGCAACCTGTTTTCCGGGCTTTGAAAAGGAACTCAAGGGTGCAGATTATACAGGCACTCACACCGTAACGGACGGCAATATTATTACCGCAAAGGGCGCAGGCTGTGCAATTGAATTCGGTCACGCAATTGTTTCTCTCGCAGTATCAAAGGATGCCGCCGACAAGGTTATCGGTGATATGCAATGCCTGTGAAAAATGTTCGTGAGCTGAAAAGTCAGCTCCGTGCAAAATATAAAAAAATCCGAAAAAGCTGTCCTCCCGAAAAAAAGCAACAGCTTGACCTCGCCTTGCAGAACGCTTTTCTGGCAAGTGAGGAATACAAAAGCTGTGATGTGCTTTTTGCCTTTGTTTCATCACCGATTGAGGTTGATACCTCGCCTATTCTTGAAACAACGCTGAAAGACGGCAAAAGGCTTGCTTTGCCAAAGTGTAAAAATAATTTCGGCGAAATGGATTTTTACCTTGTAAATTCACTTTCTCAGCTTGAAAAGGGTGCGTTCTCAATCATGGAACCAAACCCCGAGGTTTGCGAAAAGTACGAGGATTTCTCACATGGACTCTGCCTTGTTCCGGGACTTTGCTTTGATATGCAGGGATTCCGCCTTGGATTCGGCAAGGGTTACTACGACAGATTTTTACAGAATTTTTCGGGAACAAGCATTGGGCTTTGCTACTCAAAATGTATAGAGCATACTCTGCCCTCAGGAGTGTTCGACCGCCCCGTTGACGCCGTGATTACCGAAAAATATACCAACCGAACAAATAACGAGTTTGTAAAGGAATGATACATTATGAACCCTGATAATTTTAATATGAGCGAACAGGAGCTTAACGCTCAGCGTCGCAGAAGAGCCGAAAACTTTAAACTTAATATTGATGAAAGCGAGTATGAGGACGATAATTTCGTCAAGTCTGAGGATGAACCGTCAAACCTTAATTCATACAGCGGTCAGGATGTCAAAAAGCAAATGGCCCGTGAATCAAAGCAGGTTTTAAAGCAGAAGAAAAAGGAAGAAAAAAAGGCCCTTAAAGCAAAAAACAAGTATAATCGCAGAACCTTCCGCTTTATCTGGATTATCTCGGTTTTAATTGTCGGAGCAATGGCGGCTGTATATATGATAACAGGCATGAACGATTTGCTTGCCGTTAACAGAACCGATTCCTCAACCGTGAAAATTGAAATTCCCGAAAATCCGACTGTTGACGATGTTACAAAGGTACTTGTTGACAATAAAGTAATCGGTGAGCCGTCATATTTCAAGCTTTTTGTCAATGTCACAAAGTCTGGTGATGATTTTACTCAGGGTACATATGAAATTCGCAGAAATATGGACTACGAGGCAATCATCAACTTCCTTTCGAGTAACAACAACAGAACCGACACGGTTTCCGTTACAATTACCGAGGGCGAAAGCGTTCTTGAAATTGCCAACACTCTTGAAAAGAACGGTGCTTTGGGCGACAGGGACGAGTTTCTTTCGCTTTGCAATTCCGAAAAGTTTGACAGCGACTTTGACTTTATCAAGGCTGAAACAAATGCGGACAAGCGTTACTACAAGCTTGAGGGCTATCTCTATCCCGATACCTACGAATTCTACAGAAACGAAAATGCAGAATCCGTAATCTACAAATTTCTCAACAACTACGAAACAAAGATTAACGAAAAGCAGACTGTTGACGGCTATTCAAAGAAAACAACAGTTTTGAAAATGGTTGAAGAAAGCGACACAAAGTATTCGCTTGATCAGGTTATGACAATCGCATCTATCATTCAGGCAGAGGCGGCTGACAAAGAGGATATGTACTACATTTCCTCAATCCTCCACAACCGTCTTACAGCTGACAGCAGTCTCGGCGTGTCAAGCCTCGGTCTTGATTCAACAAAGTTCTATCCGTACAGAAGTCTTGAGGATGTTCCCGAAAATGACAGAAGCACCTACAAGAGCAGATATGATACATATGACAGGAAGGGACTTCCTTACGGTCCTATCTGCAATCCCGGTATGGATGCGATAATTGCCGCACTCAATCCGAACAGCTCGGATTATTACTTCTTCTGTCATGACAGCAAGGGACAGGCTTATTACGCATCAACACTTGAACAGCAAAACGCAAATCTGGAGTATATTGAAAGCTATGATAACTAATTTTGAAAAACCCGAAATTTTGTCACCGGCAGGTGATATGGATTGCCTTAAATCCGCTTTAAACTTTGGCGCAGACGCAGTTTTTCTTGCAGGGAAAATGTTCGGAATGCGTTCCGCACCGCAGAATTTTGATAACGATCAGCTCAAAAAGGCTTGTGACCTTGCCCACGCAAAGGGTGCAAGAATCCATGTGACCTGCAACACACTTCCACGCAATAATGAAATTCCTCATCTTCAGGAATTTATGGAGAATGCTCAGGCTTGCGGAGTTGATGCGTTCATAATTGCCGACCTCGGTGTTTTTGAGGCGGCTAAAAAGTATGCGCCAAAGGTTCAGCGCCACATTTCGACTCAGGCGGGAGTAACAAACTATGCGGCGGCAAATGTGCTTTACAATATGGGTGCGTCAAGGGTTGTGCTTGCAAGAGAAATTCCGCTTGATGAAATTGCCGAAATGCGTGCAAAAGTTCCGAAAGAGCTTGAAATTGAATGCTTTGTACACGGTGCAATGTGTGTTTCATTTTCAGGCAGATGCCTTATTTCAAGCTATATGACGGGCAGAGATGCAAACCACGGCGACTGTGCTCAGCCGTGTCGCTGGAAGTATCATCTTTACGAAGAAAACCGTCAGGGACAGTATTTTCCTGTTGAAGAAACAGGTGACGGCACATATCTCTACAATTCAAGAGATCTCTGTATGATTGAGCATATCCCCGAGCTTGTAAAGGCAGGTATTTCAAGCTTTAAGATTGAGGGCAGAGCAAAGTCGGCTTACTATGTCGCTGTTACAACAAACGCTTACCGTCACGCTGTTGACGATTATTTTGCAGAGGGTGACGATTATGTTCTCAAACCGTGGATAAGGGAAGAACTTGAAAAAATCAGCCACCGTGAGTACAACACAGGCTTCTATTTTGGCAGAGAACCCGGTCAGGTTACGGGCAACGGAGGATATATCCGTCATTATGACAATGTTGCATTGTGTGAAGAGCTTGTTGACGACACAACCGCAGTGATCACTCAGCGCAACAAATTCTATGTGGGCGACACACTTGATGTACTTCCGCCAAGCGGAGTGCCGTTTGAAATCAAGTGTGAATCACTTACAACCGACGAGGGCATGCCCGTTGAAAGTGCGCCGCATCCGATGCAAAGACTTACAATGAAATGCAACGCTCCCGTTCCGTCAGGCTCGGTTATCAGAAAAAAGCGTGATTAATCCCAAATTTTGCTATTGACAACACAAAGAAACAGTTTTATAATCTATGTATTGAAATTGAATTACAATATTCGGCTGTGACGGGATTAACCGAGATGTCAGCATTTCAGAGAGAAAGCCGTTTTGGTGCAAGGCTTTTATGTGAAGTTTCGGTGCGCTGCCCCTGAGCTCTGTGTGATTAAGCACAGCGTATTTCTGCGTTAAGGAAATGTAATCTTATGACGATTACTCAAAGCGGACGCTTGGCGTCAATTTGGGTGGTACCGCAGGATATTCCTGTCCCATTGTATTTTTATACAATGGGATTTTTTATTTTGCTCGGTTGCATACTTTAAACAAATTTGAACGAATATTGTATTCCCCTGTGAATTTGTATAAGGAGAGATTTTTTATGAAGTGGACAGGACTTAACGAATTAAGAGAAAAGTTCCTTGAATTCTTTGAATCAAAGGGTTGTTTAAGACTTCCCAGCTTTTCGCTTGTTCCAAAGGACGACAACAGCCTTCTGCTCATCAACAGCGGTATGGCTCCTATGAAAAAATATTTTACAGGTGAGGTAACACCTCCTCGCAAGCGTGTTACAACTTGTCAGAAATGTATCCGTACTCCCGACATTGAGCGTGTCGGTATCACAGCCCGTCACGGTACATTCTTTGAAATGCTCGGTAACTTCTCATTCGGCGACTATTTTAAGCACGAGGCTACAGCATGGGCATGGGAATTCTTTACAAAGGTTCTTGAAATGCCACCCGAAAAGCTCTATGTTTCAATCTATGAGGACGATGACGAGGCTTTTGACATTTGGACAAAAGAAGTCGGCGTTGATCCGTCACATATGGTAAGACTCGGCAAGGAAGATAACTTCTGGGAACACGGTTCAGGCCCCTGCGGTCCGTGCTCCGAAATCTACTTTGACCGTGGCGACGAAAAGGGCTGCGGCAGACCCGACTGTCATGTAGGCTGTGAATGTGACCGTTTTGTTGAGGTTTGGAACCTTGTATTTACTCAGTTTGAGAGTGACGGCAAGGGTAACTACACTCCTCTTGAACATCCGAACATTGATACAGGTATGGGACTTGAAAGACTTGCCTGTGTTATGCAGGGTGTTGACAACCTTTTCCTCGTTGACACAATTCAGAACATTATGAAACACATCTCACAGATTACAGGTGTTGAGTACGGCAAAAATGAAAAGAGCGATGTTTCGCTCCGTGTTATCACAGACCATATCCGCAGTACAACATTTATGATCGGTGACGGTGTTCTTCCGTCAAACGAGGGCAAGGGCTATGTGCTCCGCCGTTTGCTCAGAAGAGCCGCTCGTCACGGCAGACTTCTCGGTTACAATGAGCCTTTCCTCTATAAGGTTTGCGATACGGTTATCAAGGAAAATCTCACAGCTTATCCCGAACTCAAGGAAAAGCAGGAGTTCATTACAAAGGTTATCAAGGTTGAGGAAGAAAGCTTTGCCAAGACAATTGATCAGGGCTTTAAGATGCTCAACGGCATTATGGACAGCGAAGATGTTAAGGTTCTCAGCGGTGAGGACGCATTTAAGCTTAACGATACCTACGGTTTCCCGATTGACCTTACAAAAGAAATTCTTTCGGAAAAAGGCATCAAGGTTGATGTTGAGCGTTTCCGTGAGCTTATGAAAGAGCAGAAAAAGCGTTCCCGTGACGCAAGAAAGAATGCCGGTGCAGACGCTTGGATTTCTGATACAACAGACCTTTCGGATGTTGCAAATACAGAATTCGTAGGCTACACAGACCTCAAGTCAACTTCAAAGGTTCTTGCAATCGTTAAGGACGGTGTGAGAGTTGACAGTATCGGTGAGGGCGAAAATGCTATCATTGTTCTCGACAAAACTCCGTTCTACGGAGAAGGCGGCGGTCAGGTTGGCGACACAGGTGTTATGGAGTCCGGCAGTTTTTCAGCTGATGTTGACAACACAACAAAGAATCCGTCAGGCACAATTTACCTTCACGCTTGTACAGTAAAGAGCGGCAGCATCAATGTAGGTGCAGAGGTTTCAACTGCTGTTGATGAAGAGCGCCGTGCGGATATTACAAGAAACCACACAGCGGCTCACCTTCTTCAGTCAGCTCTCCGTGAGGTTCTCGGCAACCATGTTCAGCAGGCAGGTCAGCTTGTTTCAGACGATTACTTCCGTTTTGACTTTACTCACTTTGAGGCTCTCACGGCAAAGGAGCTCATTGAGGTTCAGAACCTTGTAAACAAAAAGATTCTCGAGGCAATCCCCGTTACGACACGGGAAATGCCTATTGAAGAGGCTAAAAAGCTCGGCGCAATGGCACTCTTCGGTGAAAAGTACGGCGATGTTGTCCGTGTTGTAAGCGCAGGCGACTTCTCTGTTGAATTCTGCGGCGGTACACATGTAAAGAATACCGCAAACCTCGGTCTTTTCAGAATCAGACAGGAGGGTTCGGTTGCCGCAGGTGTAAGAAGAATTGAGGCTCTCACAGGTATGGGCGTTCTCAAGTACATCAACGGTATGAGCGCTGTTATTATGGATGTTTGCTCATTACTCAAAATTGCAAATCCAAAGGCAGTTGTTGAGGGTGTTCAGAAGGCTGAACAGCTTATCAAGGAACAGCAGAGAGAAATCAACGAGCTTAATTCAAAGCTTGCCGTTGCTCAGATCGGTCAGCTTTTTGCAGGCACAACGGAGGAAAACGGTGTAAGAGTGGTAACAGGCAGAATTGACAAGGCTAATGCCGACATTCTTCGCACAATGTGCGAAAAGGCAAGAGATTTTGCCCCGAAGTGCGTATGTGTTCTTGCAACTGAAAATGACGGCAAGGTGACATTTGCCGCAGCCTGCGGTAAAGAGGCTCTTGCTCTCGGTGCAAATGCAGGCAAAATCATAAAGGCTGTTGCTCAGAAGGCCGGAGGCAACGGAGGCGGAAAGCCCGATATGGCTATGGCAGGTGCTAAACAGCCTGAGAAGATTTCAGAGGCTCTTGACAGCGTAAAAGAAACTGTTTATGCAATGTTAAAATAATCGTTTAATGTGTATTTATGGCTTGCTTACCGGTTGAATTGTGGAAAATAGCCAAACGGTTACATAAAATCTTGTGCAATTAACAAAAACGGTTTTAAACCAAAACTATTGCAGTTTTGTTATTTTTATAGTATAATAAGCAGTACTAAGATATGAAAATCTATCTTGGATATTTATGAACAATTTTAGGAGGAGATTAAAAATGTTCAAGAAAATTGCAGGTCTTTTTCTTGCAGCAGCAGTAATGTGCAGTTCAGCTGCCATCACAGCTAGCGCTGCAGAAGCAGAGGATGACGCTGCTGTTGCTGCAGCAGCAGATCAGTCAGGCGAGGTTTCAGCCGACGGTTCATCAGACGTTTCAGCTGACGCTTCTTCAGAAGTTGAAGCAGGTAATGTTATTAAGTTTGATGTTAAGAAGTCAGGCTGGAATAATGTTAAGACAGTATTCTGTCACGTTTGGAAGGCTGACGGTTCAGGCGATTGGCCGGCTTGGCAGTCAAAGAAAGAAAAATGTAAGTACGACGCTTCAACAGGTATCGCTACATATGATCTTTCAATGACAGGCAACACAATCTCTAAGTCAGACGGAAGAGTTTACTGTGTAATCTTCAGTGCTAACACAGGTATGCAGTCATACAACGCTATTATGAACGGTAACTGCATCGGCGACACACTTTATTGCACAGGTAATCAGCTTGAAAACCCTGAGGATTCAGAAAAGAAGGCAAACGAAGCTAAATGGGAAAACAATTCAGACTGCGGTCCTGAAAAGAAGATTACATCAACAGGTAACATCATCGGTTCTGCTTTCCCTGAGGGCGAATCAGATGTAACATTGATGGCTACATACCTCGTTGCTTACTACAATGATGACGCTAAGACAAGTCTTACACAGAAACTTCTTGACGAACTCAAGGTTAGCCCTGTAGATGTTATGGGTGCTGTAACAGATAGGCTCAACGCTACAAACAACGAGGATAAGGATAAGATCGCTCCTGCAGTTGAGAAGATTCTCGCAGGTTGCACAGATCCTACAACAGGTAAGAAGGCAGATACAGCTAAGCTTGACAGCGCTAAGAAGACAGGTGCTAAGGCAGCAGGCGGCAGCTCAAGCAACGGTTCAAGTTCTTCTTCAAGCAACGGTGGCTCAAGCTCATCAGGTTCAGGTTCTTCAAGCACAGGTGCAGTTAAGTCAGGTGTTGAAACAACTATCGTTTTCGTAATGGCAGGTCTTATGGTTTCAGCAGCAGGCGTTATGTTCCTTGCAAGAAAGAAGAAAGAAGACTGATTTTAACGAATTAATCTTTGATTAAGCATTTTTCGGACACTGTCAATCGGCAGTGTCCGTTTTGCTTTTTTAACTTATGGTGCAAAAATATTCAAAAAGTTTTTAAAACATCTTGACAACGCTCGCAGTGTTTGTTAAAATATTAATGTTGCAACG
>ENA-OOPY01000076-OOPY01000076.1-human-gut-metagenome-genome-assembly--contig:-NODE-76-length-16115-cov-2.335430_pt1 | contig 16115 bp, 16 predicted proteins | sample MGYA00241084_ERZ501153 | MGnify/ENA primary metagenome ERZ501153 (study PRJEB25962, sample SAMEA2042436) | human gut metagenome | biome: human gut; feature: human-associated habitat; material: faeces...
AAAAACAGTAACATGTACAGATGGAGTAATTACGTTATAGTTAATAATGTATACTAAAAATACAAAGGAAAGAGGATAGAATATATGAAAAGGAAAAAAGGTATATCGCTTATAGTATTAATAATAACAATTATAGTTGTAATAATACTAGCAGCAGTGGTAATACTTACAATAAATAAAAATAATCCAGTAGATAGTGCAAAAGAAGCAACATTTAAAGAAGATGTAAAATCATTCCAAGATGATTTAGCACTTACTGTTGCAAAAGAGTATACTGATAATCAAGGTCAAAGAGATACAAAGATAAATGCAAAAGGAGAAGCTGTAAAGGATTATATTCCAAGTTTTAAAAATAAGTATGTAAATAAATTTGCTATAGTAGATGATAATTTAGTAGCTACTGATAAGGTTACTGAAAATGAAAAATTATGGATTGAAGATCTAAATTTAAATAGTGTTGAACCAGAAGAAACCAATTATACATCTGAAGAGATTGAAAGTAGTGAATATTTATATGCAATAGGTAAGACTAAACCAGAATATGTTGTTGCAAAATTTAATAACGATTATACAGAAGTAGTGATTACAAAAAATGGTGAAGAAAGTGATGGAATTATACAAGAATTTGCGGTATGGACTATAAGTTCTCCAATGTCTGATAAAAAAGATACTTTAAAAAAGGCTGTTATAAAAGAAGGAGTTACAGATACAGGAAGTGGTGGTGGAGGTAGAGGCACTTTTGGTTTGTGTAGTGCTTTAGAAGTTGTGGAACTTCCAAATAGTTTAATTTATATAAATAATAGTACTTTTGTTGGTTGTGAAAACTTAAGAGATGTAACAATACCTGAATCTGTAATAAAAATAGGAAATTCAGCTTTTGACAGTTGTATTAGTTTGAAAAGTATAACAATACCAGAAAATGTAGAAAAAATAGATGATATTGCTTTTGGTGATTGTAAAAGTTTAGAAAATGTAAATATTAAAAATGGTTCAATAGAAATTGGACATGCAGCTTTTCAAAGTTGTATTAGTTTGAAAAGTATAACAATACCAGAAAGTGTAACAAGTATAAGACAAAGTGCTTTTGGAAATTGCAGTAGTTTAACTAATATAACGTATAAGGGAACAAAAGAGCAATGGAATAAAATAGACAAAAGTATAGTAAGTGGTGAAGTTGATTGGTGTGACTCAACCTTAAAAACAATAACATGCACAGACGGCGTAATAACACTTTAAATATATTTGTATTTAAAAATAATATTTAAAATAATCTCATTTAACATTTTGCTAAGTGGGGTTATTTTTATTGCTTTATTTAAAATTTAGTAGTAAAATTAGTGTAGGTGATATAATGTTAAAACAAAAAATATTAGAAATAATTGTTATAGTTCTAGCTTTATTAGCAATTGTATTTGGTATTTCATCATGTTTATATAATGATAATGTTACAATTTTAAGAATATTTAGTTTGATATTTATTGTTATAGCTTTAATACTTAATTTTTATTCTAATTATAGAAAAAAGAAATTATAATTTTTTGACATTTTGACATAAAAATGTTAAAATATATATATTGATGAAAAAAAGGAGGGCTTATGGCTAAGAAAACAGTTGCGATAGTTGGTCGCCCAAATGTTGGTAAATCTACTCTTTTTAATGTACTTGCAGGTGAAAAAATAGCTATCATTAAAGATACGCCGGGAGTTACAAGAGATAGAATATATGCTGACTGCGAGTGGAGAAATACAAAATTTAGAATAATTGATACTGGGGGAATTGAACCAGAATCTGAAGATATAATACTAAAGCAAATGAGAAGACAAGCTGAACTTGCTATGGATATAGCTGATGTTATTGTATTTATTACGGATGTAAAAGCAGGAGTTACACCTTCTGATAAGGAAATAGCACTTATGTTAAGACATACTAAAAAGCCTGTTATACTTGTTTGTAATAAATGTGATAGGGTAGGAGAAGTACCAGCCGACATATATGAATTTTATGATTTAGGTTTAGGTGATCCTCTTGGAATTTCTGCAGGAAAGAAACTTGGAATTGGTGAAATGTTGGATGAAATATATGATAATTTAGGAGATATTTCTGAAGATAGCGAAGAAGATGATAGAATAAAGGTTGCAATTATAGGGAAACCTAATGTTGGTAAATCATCTTTAATAAACAAAATTCTTGGAGAAGAAAGATTAATTGTATCAAATATAGCTGGTACAACAAGAGATGCAATAGATACTGAACTTAATAATAAATATGGTAAGTATACTTTTATAGATACTGCAGGAATTAGAAGAAAAAATAAAATATATGAAGATATAGAAGAGTATTCAGTTGTAAAAGCAAAAAATGCAATAGATAGAGCAAATGTATGTATGATATTAATAGATGCAAAAGAGGGAGTAACTGAACAAGATGAAAAAATAGCAGGACTTGCTCATGAAGCTGGTAAAGGTGTAATTATTGTCATAAATAAATGGGATCTTATTGAAAAAGATAATTATACTTTTGATAGTTACAAAAAACAAGTATATTCAAAACTTGCATATCTTAAGTATGCGCCTATAATCTTTATGTCAGTTCTTACTGGAAAAAGAGTAAATAATATATTTGAAATGATAAATGAAGTAGATAAAAATAATAGCTTAAGGGTACCTACAGGTCTTTTAAATGATGTAATTGCTGAAGCTATTGCAATTACTCAACCACCTTCTGATAAAGGTAGAAGACTTAAAGTGTACTATGCAACTCAAGTATCAATAAGGCCACCTACTTTTGTTATATTTGTAAATTCAAAGCCTTTAATGCATTTTTCTTATGTTAGATACTTAGAAAATCAAATAAGAAAATACTTTGAATTTAAAGGAACACCAATACATATGATAATAAGAGAAAAAGGTAAAAAATAAAACTATGAGGTAACATTGGGGGGATACTTTATGACTGTATATATGGTAGTAGCTTTCATTATTACATATTTAATTTGTAGTGTTAATCCTGCAATTGAAATCTGTAAATTAAAAACAGGAGAAGATATTAGAAAACTTGGTAGTGGAAATGCAGGAACTGCAAATGCTATGAGAGTTCTTGGAAAACCTCTTGGAACAGTAGTAATAATATGTGATATTTTGAAAGTATTTATATCTCTTGCTATTGTATATGTTATAGGGAAAATATTTAAACAAGATATTTCAGTTATGTTAAAATCTGTATTTATACTTGCTGCTGTAATAGGACACTGTTATCCAATATATTATAAATTTAGAGGTGGTAAGGGTGTTATTGTTGGAATGACAACAGCTTTTATATTAGATGCAAAAACAGCACTTATATGTATGATAGTTGGAGTAATTGTTATACTAATTACAAGAACAGTTGCAATGGGTACATTAATTGGAACAATTGTATATGTTGTAATAACAATTTTTTCTGTAAAAGAGTGTGTTATTCCTGTTATAATTGCATGTTCAATAATAATGTTTAAACATAGAGCAAATATAAATAGGATATTAACAAGGCAAGAAGAAAAAATTTGGTAAACGTAAGGAGAAAAAGTAAATGGTAAAAGAAAGTAATATAGCAATTTTTTCGCTTTTTTTAGGGTTTGTAGTTGTGTTTTGTAATATTATGAAATCTCTTGAAAATAGTATTTTGATAGCTATTTCCTTTGGTGGGTTTATAATATCCCTTATAGCTTTAGTAATAAAAAGAAATATAAGGCAAAGAGAGACAAATATATATTTGCAATAATAATTTCTATAATATCTATAGTATTTAATTTATTTTTATTTGTAAGTTTAATACTATTTAGTTTAACTAAATAGTAAATATAAGGGGGAAGTTAAATGAATAAAGTTTTAGTTTTTGGACATAAAAGTCCTGATACAGATACAGTGACATCTGCAGTTGTAATGGCAAATTTAGAAAATAAATTAGGAATAGATGCAAAAGCATGTGTTCTTGGAAAATTAAATAAAGAAACAAAGTATGTATTTGATTATTTAAAAATAGATGAACCAGAATTTATACAAAAAGTAGATGAAGGACAAGCCGTTATACTTGTTGATCATAATGAATTTGCGCAAAGTGTAGATGGAATTGAAAATGCAAAAATAAAAAAAGTTGTTGACCATCATAGAATATGTGGATTAAAAACAGCTGAACCATTATATTATAGAGCTGAACCAGTTGGATGTACTGCGACAGTATTATACAAAATGTATAAGGAAAATAACGTAGAAATAGAAAAAAATATTGCAATTCTTATGCTTTCTGCAATAATTTCTGATACACTTTTATTTAAATCACCAACATGTACAAAAGAGGATATAAAAGTGGCAGAAGAGTTAAATAAAATTGCAAATATTAATATTCAAGAATATGGACTTGATATGTTAAAAGCAGGGACTGACGTATCAGACCTTAGTGCTGACGAACTAATAGGTCTTGATGCAAAAGAAGTTACAATTGGAAATTATAAAACAATTATTGCGCAAGTAAATACAGCAAGTATTCCTGATATGTTAAAAAGAAAAGAAGAACTTGAGATATCAATAAATAAAAAGATAGAAGAAAAAGAATTAGATTTATTTTTCCTTGCAATTACTGATATAATAAATAGTAATTCTCAAGTAATTGCTTTAGGTAAAGAGGCTAAACTTGTTGAAAAGTCATATAATGTAACACTTGAAGAAAATACAGCTTTTTTACCAGGAATAGTATCACGTAAAAAACAAATTATACCAGTTTTAACACAGAACGCATAATTATTTTATTGATTGTAAATATAATTTAGTATATAATAGTTTAAGGAGGAATTTTTATGGGAATTGCCGCATTAGTACTTGGAATTGTATCTATAATAATTGCATTTGTTCCGTTTTGTGGAATAATAGCTTTTTTACCTGCACTTGTTGGCCTTATATTAGGAATTATTGATTTAGTAATAAAAAACAAACAAAATCAAAATAAAGGAACATCTATTGCTGGTGTGATTTTATCTTCAATTGCAATTCTTATAATGGTATTTTGGTTCTTTGTATTTGGAATGGCTTTAAATTCAGATGATTTACAAAGGGAGTTTAAAAATTTCAATGATGAGATACACCAAGAAATTGATAATGAACAAAATGGTATAACATCAAATGATACAATTTAATTTTAAAAAGAAAAACTATATATTTTTGAGTGTGACTATGCTTTGTCTTTCAATATATATAGTTTTTTTCCCTTTATTTGCTAGGATTATGTATTGTATCTCACCAATACTTACAACATGTGTATATCAAAATGTAACAGGAAGGCCATGCCCGTTATGTGGTGGTACAAGGTTTATATCAGGTATTAAAGATAACCTTTTTAATTTATCGTATTATAACTGTCCGTTTGGATATATGATTATGTTTGTTATTTTTGAAATTATATTTAGAATTTTTTTGTTTATTTATCTAAGAACTTCAAATAAAATAAAAGGAATAGTTATATTTGATGTAGTAATACATTCTTTGTGCTTTTTGTTATTTATTGCGTATGAAATTATATATATTTTATCTAATTAATACATTATATTGTATTTATAAAAATTATGTATACAATATAATGTATATTTTTTCCTTTAATATTTCATTAATGTAAAATCGTTATGTAGAATAAAAATATCTCTTGTTTAAGTATATAAATATTTGTAAAAAAATGTCATAAAAATTGGAAAAAAATGGCTTAAATTTTTTATTTTTATTTTCAAAAAATCGTTGACAGACATTTTTCTTAGTGCTATAATCATAGTCAGAAAATCACAATATATTGTATATGTTGCTGATGAAAGATACAAGGGATGGTGTATATATGATTACAATGATTATTAAAAGAGATGGAAGAAAAGTTCCTTTTAATGTTGAAAAAATAGCTAAGGCTATTTACAAAGCAGCAGTAGCTGTTGGTGGAAAAGATTACGAAGAAGCAGAGGAACTTGCAACTAAGGTATGTAAGTATGTTGAAAAAACACAAAACGAGGAATGCCCTACAGTTGAAAAAATTCAAGATGCTGTAGAACATGTTTTAATAGAAGAAGGTCATGCAGCAACTGCTAAAGCATACATTTTGTATAGATCTGAAAGAACAAAACAAAGAGAAATGAATTCTGATATTATGAAAACATATGAACAGTTAACATTTCAAGATGCTAAAGATAGTGATGTAAAAAGAGAAAATGCAAATATAAATGCTGATACAGCAATGGGAACAATGTTAAAATATGGTTCAGAAGGCGCAAAAAAATTCTATCAAATGTTTGTGTTAAAAAAAGATCATGCACAAGCTCATATAAATGGTGATATTCACATACATGATTTAGATTTCTTAACACTTACTACAACATGTTGTCAAATAGATTTAATAAAACTATTTCATGATGGATTTAGTACAGGTGAAGGTCATTTAAGAGAACCACAAAGTATTGGAAGTTATGCAGCACTTGCAGCAATCGCAATTCAGTCAAATCAAAATGATCAACATGGTGGTCAAAGTATACCAAACTTTGAATATGCTATGGCACAAGGAATTAGAAAATCATACCAAAAGTTATATGCTAAGAACTTACAAAAAGCAATTGAACTTTTAACAGATGTTGAAAATGCAGATGAAGTTAAAAATATGGTAATAGCTAAAATAAATGAAGAAGAAGATTTAGTTCCAGCTCTTGAATCTGCTTTAAATATGTTAAAAGATGTAAAATACTCAAAAGAAGTTGCAAATGATATAATATTAAAAATAAAGAGTGAAAATAAAATTATTCCATCTTTAAAAAGAACTATTGAACTTCTTTCTAGTCTAGAAAGCTCTGAAGAAATAGCAAAAGAAATAATGGAAAAGATAAAAAATGAAAAAGGTGTTGTTCCTACTCTTGAAAATACAAGTGGATATATGGAATATGAAAGAGTAGAATTAAGAAGAAGATTTGGAGATACAAGAGCTAAAAAAATCCAAAACTTTGCAAAAAAATATGCAGATATTGAAATAGATAGAGAAACATACCAAGCAATGGAAGGATTTATACATAATTTAAATACAATGCATTCTCGTGCTGGAGCTCAGGTTCCATTCTCTTCAATTAATTATGGACTTGATACTACACCTGAAGGAAGACTTGCTATTAAAAATGTACTTTTAGCAACTGATGCAGGACTTGGTCGTGGTGAGACTCCAATATTCCCAGTTCAAATTTTAAAAGTTAAAGAGGGAATAAATTATAACGAAGGAGATCCAAACTATGATTTGTTTAAACTTGCTTGCAAAGTTTCTGCAAAAAGATTATTTCCTAACTTTTCATTTATGGACGCTCCATTTAATCTTCAATATTATAAAAAAGGAGATTATAATTCTGAAGTATCATATATGGGATGTAGAACTAGAGTTATGGCAAATGTTTATGACAAAACTCGTGAGATTACATGTGGTAGAGGAAATTTAAGCTTTACATCAATAAATCTTCCAAGACTTGCAATAAAAGCTAATGGAGATGTTGATAAATTCTTTGATATGTTAGATGAAAAACTTGATTTAGTTGTTGAACAATTACTAGATAGACTTGAAATTCAATCTAAAAAAAGAGCAAAGAATTACCCATTCTTAATGCAACAAGGTGTATGGCTTGATTCTGAAAAATTAAATCCAGAAGATGAAGTAAGAGAAGTATTAAAACATGGTACACTTACAGCAGGATTTATTGGACTTGCAGAAACATTAAAAGCTTTAATTGGAAAACATCATGGTGAATCTGCAGAAGCACAAGAACTAGGTCTTTCTATTGTATCTCATATGAGAGAAAGAATGGATAGGGAATCTGAGAAAAGAGGACTTAATTTCTCACTTATTGCAACACCTGCAGAAGGTTTATCTGGTAGATTTGTAAGAATGGATAGAGAAAAATATGGAGTAATAGAAGGCGTTACAGATAGAGATTATTATACAAACTCTTTCCATGTGCCTGTATATTACAAAATACCTGCATTTAAGAAAATAGAGATTGAAGCACCATATCATAATTTAACAAATGGTGGACATATAAGCTACATTGAACTTGACGGTGATCCTACACAAAATTTAGAAGCTTTTGAGGCGGTTGTAAGATGTATGAAGGAAAATGGAATTGGTTATGGAGCTATAAACCATCCAGTAGATAGAGATCCAATTTGTGGATATACAGGAATTATAAAAGATGAATGTCCACATTGTGGAAGAAAAGAACATGAAAGTGATATTAAATGTTCTGAAAGATTAAAAAGATTTGTGACTCATGGTGAGTGTGCATCTTTAGAAAGTTTTTAATAAAAATGTTTTAGTTAGATAGAAGGAGAGGTAATTGATATGAAAATAAATGTTATTGGTGGAAAAATGGAACAAAAGGAAATTGATTCTTATGTGGATTATTTAAATGAAAAATTTCCTACAAAAAAAATTGATACATTAAATTTAAAAATTGATGGGGATTACGTAGATATGGATTATACTTTCGAAAGTGTTCCTTTTGAAAGGATAAGAAGAATAACAGGATATCTAGTTGGAACAGTTGAAAGATTTAACAATGCAAAAAGAGCAGAAGAACACGATAGAGTAAAACATAGTGTTTGTTGTTAGGAGTAAGTAAACATGAGCGTAGTAGATGATGATAAGATAAGAATTGCTGGAGTTATAAAGGAATCTACAGTTGACGGCCCGGGGTTTAGATATGTAATCTTTACCCAGGGTTGTCCTCATCATTGTGAAGGATGCCATAATCCAGGAACACATGATATGAATGGTGGAAAATTAGAAAGTATTACAACTCTTGCAGAAGATATAACAAAAAATCCACTTTTAAAAGGAATTACATTAAGTGGTGGAGAACCATTTATGCAAGCTAAAAAGTTAGCAAAGTTATTGTCACTTATTGATCTTAAAAGATATAGCGTGATGACATATACAGGTTTTAAATATGAGTATTTAATTAGTAATGCAAATGATGATAACGGATATCTAGAATTATTGAAATTAACTGACGTTTTAATTGATGGAAAATTTATGAAAGACTTAAAAAGTAGTAGTGCAAAATTTAGAGGGAGTACTAATCAAAGGGCAATAGATGTAAAAAGTAGCTTAAAGGAAAATAGAATAATACTCCATGAATTTTAGAAAGGAAGAAACTTTATGCATTGTCTAAAATGTGGTTGTGAGGAAAGTAAGGTAGTAGACTCAAGAATGGTTGAAGAGTCAAACTCAATAAGAAGAAGGCGTGAATGTCTAGAATGTAAAAATAGATTTACAACTTATGAAAGAATTGAGTATACGCCTATTATGGTTATAAAGAAAAATGGTGTAAGACAACAGTTTGATAGAGCAAAAATTATCAGTGGTATGCTTAGATCATGTGAAAAAAGACCAGTCTCAACACAAACAATTGAGAAAGCTGCAGATGAAATTGAAGCGGAACTTAACAATATGATGATAAAAGAAATAGATTCAACAAAAATTGGGGACATGGTTATCGAAAAACTTAAAGCTTTAGATGAAATTGCATACGTTAGATTCGCATCAGTATATAGACAGTTTAAGGATATAAATGAATTTAAAAAGGAAATTAATAAATTATTAAAATAAAAAGATACAAGATTTTGAATATAAAGATACATAACATATTCAATAATCTTGTATTTTTTTTTGATAATGTTTTATTTATTAATTTAATAATTGTTATTTTCACTGAAATTTCACATAATTGCACTTTACATTTAAAAAATTCTATGTTAAAATGTTTCGGTATACAAAATATTGAGGTGCTAATGTGAAAAATAATGATTTAGTATATGAATTAATAGAATCAATGTTGGAATTAAAAAAGGTAAAATCTCATAGTATTTGTATTGATGATAATCTTTCAGGAAATGAGAAAATGGTTTTATTTATTATAAAAAACATTGGAAATGATAACGGAATTTTATTAAGTAAGGTTCGCAATAAAATAAAATTTGCACCATCCACGGTGACTCCTATTATCACGTCTCTTGAGGAAAAGGGTCTTATTGAGAGAAAAATAGATAAAAAAGATAGAAGAAATATTTATATTTATTTATCAGAAAAAGGCGAGAAGTTTACAGAAAATGTAAATGATAGATGGAGAAGTTCACTTAAAGGATACATTGATTATATTGGTGAAAAAGATGCTTTGGAAATTATTAGGCTTATAAATCAAACAAAAGAATATATAAATTATATGAAAGGAGAAAGTAAAAAATGTTAAAAGTACTAAAATATTTAAAAAAGACATGGATTTCAGTTATAGTTATTGTTGCACTTTTATGTGTTCAAGCGGCTGCTGACCTTGCACTTCCAGATTATACATCAAAAATTGTAAATATTGGAATTCAACAAGGTGGAATTGATACAGCTATACCTGAGGCAATATCTAAAGATGGAATGGATAATCTTTTAATGTTTACAAATGATGATAGTAAAATATTGGATTGTTACAAACTAGTTTCAAAAGATACTGTAAGTAATGATGAATATAACAATTATTTGAAAGAGTATCCTGCATTAGAAAATGAAGAAGTTTATGTTCTAAATAAATTAAATAAGGATCAAAAATATAATTTAGAAGAAATGTTAAAGAAACCATTAGTTCAAGTGTACCTAATGCAAAATGATCAAATGCAAGAAAAAATAAAAGAAAGTTTATTTGTAAATGTACCAGAACCTCAAAAAGAAGCTATGAAAGATATGGAATTAATGGACATATTAAAAACTATGCCTGAGGAAAATTTAGAAAAAATTACTAGTAATATAAATGAGCAAATAGATAACATGCAAGGAACAATAGTTGATCAAGCAGCTATATCATCTGTAAAAGAAGAATATAAAAAATTAAACATGGATATCGATAAAATACAAAATAAATACATTGTATTTGCAGGACTTCAAATGCTTGGAATTGCGTTTATAAGTATGGCTTCAGCAATTACAATTATGTTATTTTCTGCAAGAGTTGCTGCTAAACTTGGAAATACTCTAAGAGATAAGGTATTCAAGAAAGTTCTTAGTTTTTCAACAAAAGAATTTAACGAATTCTCTACAGCATCTTTAATTACTCGTAGTACAAATGATATTCAACAAATTCAAATGTTAATTACAATGTTATTTAGGGTAGTAGTTTATGCTCCAATAATAGGTATTGGAGGATTTATTAGAGTACTTACAAATAGTGATACATCAATGGCATGGATAATTGGACTTGCAATTTTGTGTATTATTGGAATTGTTGGAACATTATTTTTACTTACAATGCCTAAATTTAAAAAATTACAAGATTTAGTTGATAAGCTAAATTTGGTATCACGTGAAATTTTAACTGGTCTTCCAGTAATAAGAGCTTTTAATACTGAAAAGAAAGAAGAAAAAAGATTTGACGGTGCTAACAAAAATTTAATGAAAGCAAGTATTTTTGTAAACAGATCAATGAGCATGATGATGCCACTTCTAATGTTTATAATGAATTCAATTACTCTTCTTATTGTTTGGGTAGGAGGACATAATGTTGATAGTGGAATAATGCAAGTAGGAGATATGATGGCATTCATTCAATATACTATGCAAATAGTTATGAGCTTCTTAATGATTTCTATGATATCAATAATGTTACCACGTGCTGCTGTATCTGCAAAACGTATTAATGAAGTAATTGATACAACACCAAGTATTAAAGATAAAGATAAAACTAAAGATTTTGATGATGATAAAAAAGGGCTTGTTGAATTTAAGGATGTTTCGTTTAAATATCCTGATGCTGACAGTGAAATATTAGAGGATATATCATTTACTGCAGAACCTGGTAAAACTACTGCAATAATTGGTAGTACGGGAAGTGGTAAATCAACAGTAGTAAATTTAATACCTCGTTTTTATGATGTTACAGGTGGGGAACTTTTAATAGATGGTGTTAATATTAAAGATGTTTCACAAAGAGAATTAAGAAGTAAAATTGGATTTGTACCACAAAAAGGAATGCTATTTACAGGTACAATTAGATCAAATATAAAATATGGAAATCCATCTATGAGTGATGAAGACATGATTAAAGCGGCTACAATTGCACAAGCTACAGAATTTATAGAAAGTAAACCTAAAAAATATGATGAAGAAATATCACAAGGTGGTACAAATGTATCTGGTGGTCAAAGACAACGTTTATCTATAGCTAGAGCTATTGCTACAGATCCAGAAATATTTGTATTTGATGATAGTTTTTCAGCGCTTGACTTAAAAACGGATAGCAAACTTAGAGCTGCTTTAAAAGAAAAAACAGAAAATAAAACAGTTATAATAATTGCTCAAAGAATTAGTACAATTCTTGATGCCGATAAAATAATCGTACTTGAAGAAGGAAAAATAGTAGGAATTGGCAAACACGAAGAATTAATGAAAAATTGTGAGATATACAAACAAATTGCATTATCTCAACTTTCAAAGGAGGAACTTGAAAATGGCAAATAATGAAAAAAGACCTCCAATGGGAGGACACGGACCAGGTGGAAGAGGTGCTGTGGAAAAAGCAAAAGACTTTAAAGGAACGACAAAAAAATTAATAAATGATTATTTATCAAAGTATAAATTTCAACTTGCAATTGTAATAATATTTGCAATAGGAAGTACAATATTTGCAATAGTTGGACCTAAAATACTAGGAAATGCTACAACTGAAATTTTTAATGGGTTAGTTGGTAAAGTATCAGGTGGAGATGGAATTGATTTTTCTAAAATTGCAGGAATAATACTTACACTTTTAATATTATATATTATTAGTGCACTGTTTTCATTTATACAAGGATTTACAATGACATCTGTATCACAAAAATTAACATATAAATTACGTAATGACTTAGCAATGAAAATAAATAGATTACCTATGAAATACTTTGACAAAAAAACAAATGGTGAAGTTTTATCAATAGTAACAAATGATATAGACACTTTGTCACAGAATTTAAACCAGAGTATAACACAAATAATTACTTCTATATGTACAATTATTGGTATACTTATAATGATGTTTTCAATAAGTGTTTCTATGACAGTTGTATCTTTAGTAATACTTCCAATATCTGCATTTATCGTATCTAAGATCGTAAAAAAATCACAAAAGCACTTTAAAAAGCAACAGGATTTTTTAGGTCATGTAAATGGTCAAGTAGAAGAGGTATATGGTGGACACTTAATAATAAAAGCATTTAACTCAGAAAATGCAGTAATGAAAGAATTTGATAAAGCAAATGATGAGTTATACCGCTCTGCATGGAAGTCACAATTTTTATCTGGACTTATGTTTCCAGTTATGAATTTTATTGGAAATATAGGATATGTTGCAGTTGCAATTTTAGGTGGATATCTTGCTGTAAATGGAAAAATTACAGTTGGTAATATTCAAAGTTTTATACAATATAACAAGCAGTTTACACAGCCTATAAATCAAATTGCACAAGTATCTAGTATGTTGCAATCAATGGTTGCCGCAGCTGAAAGAGTATTTGAATTCTTAGAACAAGAAGAGGAAGTAAATACAGCTAAAGGTAAAATAGATGTAGCTAAATTAAAAGGAAATGTAAAATTTGACCACGTTAATTTTGGATATGATCCTAATAAAACAATTATAAATGATTTTAATGCTGATGTAAAAGAGGGACAAAAGATTGCAATTGTTGGACCTACAGGAGCTGGTAAAACTACTATGGTAAAATTACTTATGAGATTTTATGATGTAAATAGTGGAGCTATTCTTGTAGATGGTCATAATATAAAAGACTTTGATAGAGGAGAACTTAGAAAAATGTTTGGTATGGTTCTTCAAGATACATGGTTATTTAATGGAACTGTAAATGAAAATATAAAATATGGAAGAGAAGATGCTACAGATAGTGAAATTGTTGAAGCAGCCAAGGCAGCTCATGTTCATCATTTTATAAAAACATTATCAAATGGATATAACGCAGTATTAAATGAGGAGTCTAGTAATGTATCAGCAGGGCAAAAGCAACTTTTAACAATTGCTCGTGTAATACTTACTGATCCTAAAATACTAATATTAGATGAAGCAACAAGTTCTATAGATACAAGAACTGAACAACAAATACAATCTGCAATGGATAACTTAATGAAGGGTAGAACAAGTTTTATAATTGCACATAGATTATCAACTATAAAGAATGCTGACTTAATACTTGTAATGAACCATGGAGATATTGTTGAACAGGGAACTCATGACGAACTTCTAAAAAAAGATGGCTTTTATGCTGGATTATATAATTCACAATTTGAAGAAGTTGAAGAATAAAAAGTAATTTAATAACTTATTTTTGGTCATGGTAAATATAAATATTTTATTATATAGTACGTTAATTTATGTAATAGGTTAACGTACTATAATTTTGTTATATTTATTCTATATTAGACATATAATTTGATTTTGATGATATAAATATAATAAATTTTTGCATATAATAATTATATGAGATATTTACATATATAATTTTGTATGATAAAATATACCTGTAGGGAGGTATCTATGAAAATATTGCTAAAAAAGATATTAGAAAAAGTTACTCTTGTTATATTCTGCTTAGTTGTTATATTTGGTAATATATTGCTTATATATAACTTTAATAATAAATTTCAAAATATAAATGAATTATATGAATTTTCAGATAAAATTGATAATTCTAAGTATATTTGTATTAAAAATATAGATAATGAAAAAGTGATAGAAATTAATAGCGATGAAGATAAACAGAAATTAAAGGGATTTTTTAATAAAATAAGAGTAAGAGAAAGTAAATTAAAACTAATTGATAAAGAACAAAAAATAGATTATACAATATATATTTATACATCTGACGCACAATTTTTTGTTAATATAAATGATTCAGAAATAATGATTAATAATGAAATTTACGAAACAGATATTAAGATTAATACTTATTTAAAGGAACTTTTTGAAATATAAATATGAGGAGGCTTTTATGAAAATAAAAGAAAATGGACTAGATTTTAAATTTATAAACATAACAATATATGGAGCAGCTTTTATAGGGCTATATTTCTTTTTAAAAAATATAGGAATTATGGATAAAATTTTAAGTGGAATTGCAGCCTTAGCACCAGTTTTTGTAGGAATAATAATATGTTGGATTTCTATGCCACTTGTAAGAAGGTTAAGAAAAATAGGGCTTAGTAAAAATTTAGCAGCATTTCTTTCGTTGATAATTATATTTGGTATAGTTGGAGTAGCTATTGGTTTTGTAGTACCTATATTTGTTGAGCAATTATCTCACTTAATTAAAGAACTACCAGGTATTTATGCAAGTGTTATAGGATTTGTTAATGATTTTTTAGCCAAGAATTTAGATATGCCAAATGGAATTGATATAACTAGTAGCTTAAAAAGCCTTGATTTTGTTCAAAGTACTGTAGCTAATGCAATTAATTATTCAATAAATACAGTTCAAAGTATAACAAGTTTTATAATTTCATTTTTTACAGCAATAATTGTATCATTTTTTATGGCTAAAGATATTGATAAATTTAAAGAAAGTGTTATAGCTTTTTTATCAAGAAATAGTAAAGATGGAAGAAGATATAAGATGATAATGGATATAGATGCAACATGTATGAGCTATATTAAAGGATATGCAATAGATAGTTTAATAGTGGGTATCCTTACAACAATTGTATGTATGATATTAAAAATTGATTATGCTGTTGTTTTTGGAATCTTAATTATGATATTTAATTTTATACCATATATAGGAGCTATTTTATCATATCTTGTAGTATCGCTTTACGCACTAGTAACAGGTGGACCTGTTTTTGCACTTATTACACTTGTATCATTACTTATAATTCAAATAGTTGATGCAAACGTTTTACAGCCTAATATTATTGCAAAATCAGTTGATCTTCATCCTGTTGTTGTTATAGGAGGCTTAATTGTATTTCAATTAATGTTTGGTGTAGTCGGAATGCTAATAGCAATGCCAGTACTTGCAGGATTAAAAGTATATTTAAGATACAAGTTTAATTTGGA
>ENA-OOPY01000080-OOPY01000080.1-human-gut-metagenome-genome-assembly--contig:-NODE-80-length-15097-cov-2.120064_pt1 | contig 15097 bp, 2 predicted proteins | sample MGYA00241084_ERZ501153 | MGnify/ENA primary metagenome ERZ501153 (study PRJEB25962, sample SAMEA2042436) | human gut metagenome | biome: human gut; feature: human-associated habitat; material: faeces...
TAGATAAATAATTAAATATAGTATTAGGAGACCAATTGATACCAACATTGTTAGATTTATACAGTAAAGTATTTACTTTATCAGTAATAGATTTACCGGTTTTATATATAGCATTGATATCATACTGAACAGCAGCACGACTACCAACATATTGAAATTTATTACTAAGAATACTACGATATTGATTGTAAATATTAGTAGTAGCAAACGATTGACGATTACTCTCTTTAACAGAATAAGCAAGATTATAATCATTTTCTGACATATTGTAACTCATAGTTTCACTTTGAGTAACAACAGTTGTAGCCATATCAACAGATGCCATGTACATATTGTAGAATATTTCTTTGCGTTCAATAGTACTAGCATCATCATTTGGAAGAATCTCAATTTGATCAATAATAGGTTGAAGCTGACCATTATAAACAGATTCAGAAGTAACTTTAAGACTATTTATAAGCTCTTCTTTATTAGCTGCATAACGAGTAGCATCAATCAAAGAGTTCCAAAGAACATTAATATCAAACGGCATTGCTAAACCATATTTATTATAATATGAAGCAGTACCATTAAATTGAGAATCTTCAAGTGTAGCAAACAGATTACTTTGATTATTATAAATCATTTCTGTAAGCATACGTTTAAATCGAGAAGAAGCGGTATTCTTACGATCAACTTTAAATTGAAGAGAACTATTCCAAGATTTATTGATATTTTGCTCATCAGTCATAGAAGCACCATTGATCTCTCCCATAGTCATGTGGTCTTCAACATCGAAATCATTAATATCAGCCATAAATTCGGCTTTATAATAATTAATGAAACTCTGCCAAATACCTTGATCATCGAGATTATTAAGTTGATCTGCAAGTTTAAGAAGATTATTCATCTTACTTTCATAACTGATAAGAAGAGGATCGTTATCTATAATTTCATCAGCAACTCCAGCAGCTTCAAGTTCATCGAGACGATTATTATATTGAGCAGCAAATCCTAAATAACCAACATCAGGGTTATCGTTTTGAGCATACTGACGTAATACAGTAGCAATTAAAGAACGAATCGTAACACCATTCTTAAAATCTTTATAAGTAAGATTCTTGAATTGAGGTTCAAGTCTAAAAGCAATAGCAGCAAAGATACGATTTAAATACATTTGCTCACTATCAGCAATAAAAGGATAATCATTATCATATAGAACTTGTGCTTTCTTAGCGGGCGTATGTTTATGAAATGACCTTATTTCCGGCTCTCCCTGCTCGTTTAATGGTACGGTAATACTTTTGGTCAAGCGATCTATATTATTGCCATAGACGCTCTGAAAAGTGGCAAATTGAGCGTCTGTCAGTCCTGCATTTTGGACGGCACGAAGCAAAACCCAGTCCCCATACTCGGATGTAAACGAAGCAGATTTAAGAGCATCGTAATCAGCTTTAGCAACAGCACGTGCTTTAACAGGATCATTAGGATAGAGCTTCTTTGCCCTATCCCATAGATCTTGAAAACACTTACTATCAGTATAGCTATCACCAATTTTAATCTGAGGGATAATATTACAATCTAAACCCATAGTAGAAGTTTTATACGTTTAACAAATACGTTTATTAGTTTCATCTAAGTTACTATTTTTATTCAAGCTATCAACCGAATCATGTAAATATTTTACAGCTTCGAGAACTTGTGCAGCTTTGATATTACTATTGGAACTAGTACCAAGTCTAGCCCTACGACGAGGAGTAGTTTGCGTAGGAGATTCAGCTGTAGCATTTGCATCACCATTCGCAGCTGTATTAACAGCATTTTGAACTTCTGTAGTCGTAGATTCAACAGTAGATATAGCAGACGTTCCGCTCCCTTCCACAGCTCCTTCTCTATCGGGGGCTGGAGAGTTCATCCGAATACCATAAGTAATACCATCAGGTTCCATATCTCTAAAGTCTTTATTATAGATTCTATTAAGAACATCATTAAAACGTTCCATAAGAGAATCAGTTTTAACTTCAGTATCTTTGAAACCAAAGATCTTCTCAAATATATTAAGAAGAATTCTTTTAAACTTCTCCCAAAACGTAGGAGTTTCAAGAGTCTCAGAACCTTCAACACGTTCAGTAGTAGAATGAAGTTCATTGAGAAGTCTAAAGATACGAGGATCAGTTAAAGCATACGTTACAATTTCAGAGATAGCATCTTTACCATTGATAACATTCTTAGCCCCTTTAGCACGATCTTTAAGTTTAGTATCAATAGATTCAGATATACTAGAGATTTCTTGACTAATAATTTCAATAAATCTATTAGCAATACCTTTATCACTAAGCATATCCTTTAAGAATTTCTCACGATCATTTAAATCAGTTTTACCTGTAAGTTCAGCACGAGTATTTATAACAGCTTGATTAAAATCAGCAAACCACTCTTGCCACTCTTTATTATTATAATCAATAAGAGCTTCACGTTTAGCAAGTAATTCAGGGTTATTAATATCTCGATGAGTAGCATTAAAGAATTTCATAATATAAGTATGAATCATCTCATGAGCTAGAGTACGAGTTAAATAACCTTGATGTTCTTTACGATTAGCATGATCATAATTGTAGTTAATATCAATCCTGAATTGATTACGATAAAAACCATCATCAGCAATCTTAACAGGATCAGTATAACCTTCGCTTTCAATATTAATCTTAGCTTCACTTACATTATGCTTAATATAAACTGGATTAATACCAGCTTCATATTCAAGTATATTAGCAAGTTTAGAGATACTAGACCAATCTTCTTTATAGCGATCAGCATCTTGAACTGTTTTAAGTAATTCAACGGGATCATAAAAACGTTGAGGAACATCAGTTTTAGTATCAAATGCTTTAGTTGCAATAGAAAACTTAATAGGAGCATTTCCAGCAATAGTAACATTGCTTACGACATTTCCATATCTATCTTTAACTGAAGCTACATCTGAATATCTAGCATTAGTTGCCATATAATAGTCATATATATCTTCATAATGTTCGCCTGTAACTGGATCTGTATATCCAGTAGTATAAGAACTACCAGTAGAATCTTTAGCTACAGCAATTCCATCTTTAAGACCGAATTGACGAACTAGATTAGGAATTATACTATTAAGTTTATTATTAAACTTTTGAACATCAGCAGGAGTATCTAAGTAATAAACAGTATGTGGATAACTAGGATGATTTAAAGCACCATTATAGTTAGCAACATCAAGTTTATTACTAGAAGTATAATGAATAACAGCGTCACGTCCATCAATAGTAGTTTGAATAAACTTATGATAAGCTTCTTTACCTTTACCATCACCAAGAACAGCTTTGAGCATTACATAACGTTTACTACCATCACCATTGTTACCAGATTGAAAATAAATATCATCTTGAACGGCACTACTACGTTCATTACATATAATAATATTTTGAAGTCTATTAGAAATATCAAGTCTAGCTTCGGTTATATTACCAGTATTAAGAGCAAGAATTTCTTTAATAGCATCACCAATATATTTTGTATATTTACTTAATTTACTAATACGAGCTTCTTCTGTTTCATCAGTGATAGAACCCATAATAGTATTAGGATATATAGGGAATACAGTATTAAGTGAATCAGTTTGAGGTATAACAACAACTTCATGACGTCTATTACCAATAAAAGTATCAGCTACATGAGGTGTTGCAAACTTATCTATATTCTGAACAATACCACCAGTTTTAGGATCTCTACCAATACCATTCTCATCAATAGCTAGTATTTGAACTCTAGGTTTACCTTTAGAATCAAGAACATCTTTGGTAGGTTTAATAGAATCTAATAAAGAATTGCGATGATGCATAATAGGTAATCCATGTTTAGCTTCATGATCTTCATTGCGAGCTTCATCATTAATTAGTATTCTACCAGCACTAATATGACTTATTCTAAAAGTATTAGAACCTGTAAAGCGAATATCATTACGAATAGCTTGATTATTACGGAAGATCATTTCATGACGATTAACAGCGTCATTGAAATGTTTCGTAATAGCCGTAGCATTCATAATACTATCCATATTTGAATAATTAATCCTAGAAGCAGGAAATAAATCAGTACAAATTTGATATATTTGATTAAATGAAAGAGCTACATTATCAATAGAAATTTCACCGTCAGTATCACCTGTATATTCAGAATCAACAACTCCGATCATTGTCTGACTATCCATAATATCTTTAATTTGCTTAGATGTAAGATTAGAATACACAAGTTCTTTAAGTGTATCCATTAGCTTCTTAAAGCGATCTTTTCTAAACTGATCAAAGATAATATCAATGTTACGTTCAGAGTTCTCTCTATCTTTAGCAGATATATTATTACGAGGATTAAAAGCAATATCGTAATGATACATGAATCTAAATAGCTCTCTTTGATATTCAGCAAAGGTTTTAGCCATGTCATCAGTAAATGCAAATTTACGTGGATAATACACACCATTCGCACCTTGAACTGTATACGCTATACCATTTGTAATAGTTTCGAGTTTAGGAATAGAACCTAATTTATACTCTTTACCATTACGATTCATTACAACATCATAAGAAGCTCTATTAGGATTCTCTTCTAAATCAGTTTGAACTACAGTAACCTCATCACCTTCTTTAATACCATCAAGTAACTCATAAATACCTAAGTTAGTAGCAGTACTATTACCTAGAATATTCTCAGGAGCACCGTTAGGACTAAAGTTAATATCTAGGCCTTCATGATATGTTTTACCTTTAATCTCAGGTGTACGATTAATAAAATCAAGAACTTGAGCTTCTGTTAAAGGTAAACCATTAGTAGGAGCAACATCTATAAGATCATAAAAGAAACTATAATTATTATAAAGCTCTTTATAAGTAGCATCTTTAGTTACTGCAAATCTAGCACTATAGTAATCACGTCTATTCTTAAATTCATTATGAAGATAATTAGTGATATTCATAATAGACATGATTTCAGGTATGAGTTCTTTATAATTATCACCACGATATTCACGCATACCATTAACAAGATCATAATAGTTAATCTTATTAATTCTAAAACCACTTCTATCACTAATAAAAGCAACAAGTGTACCAAAGAGATTAAGATTATCAACAAAGATACCACCTAAGTCTTGAGCAATTATAGCAAATTTGTTATGAAGAGTTTCATCAAGACGTATGGCAATAGCATTAGAATTATAATCTTTAGATTGAGTAAGAACTTGTGCAAACTTAGCAACAAGATCAGATTCATAAACAGTATTCAGAGCATATGTAAGAGATTGCATATCTGACTGCCATTTAGATTCATCTTTATATAAACTCTTAAGATTATCAAGGGCATTGATAGCATTACGACAGTTTTCAGCAGTATTCAATCGAATTGAATTTCCCCCTTCATCGATATTAATACTAACAGCAGCTGCGACTTTCTTAGCAGTTTCAATAATCTTAGTTTCAACACCAGTAAGTTTAGCGTCTGTAAAATACTTATTCATTAGAGCTTTAATATAAGCATCAGAAGCATACTTACTACCAACTTTAGTGTTTCTAAGCAGCTTCGGAATAAGCACTAAGGCGTTTATCAAATCCGTGTCGAATAATGCCAAATTTACCCCCTCTTGGCTCATTAGAGACGTTAAAAATTCGAGCATGGATTTAGTATCAATACCCTCTATTTTGAAGTCTATAAGGGGCTGATTTGAAGCCGTTACAAACTCGATTGGTGCATCATCGATATTAGTAGAACTTTCATCACTTACAAATTCAGTAGTAATACCATTAGCACTAGAAACAGTCTCTGTAATCTCAGTTTTAGGAGTAATAGTTTCATCAGTGGAACTCTGTTGAGCTTTGTAGCCCCCGGTAGGAGACAAGGACTGGTCAGGAGCGGAGCTTTGTGTTTGTCTAGCAATGAGAATATAATCATCGTTAGGAGTTGCCATATTAGCAGGAGTAAGCACATAACGATTAAGTTGATTCTCAAAACCTTCAATAACAATACCAACATCTTTACGAGGATTCGGAGTATTAAGCACTCTATATTCAACACCACCAATAGATACATACAAAGCATATTTAGGATTCTTACGACCTAAGTTATCTTCTATAGTATTATTGATAATATCAAATTTAGTTTGCATACTCTTAGCTTCCTGCATAATTTTGTTAGTAAGAGCATTAATATCACTCTTTGTAGTCTCACTTAAACCGAAGTGAACATCAGCTAGGAAACTAGGCAGAGGTCTACCACTTTGTTCAAGAACCTGAGCAGTATAACGACTGAGATGCCACAAATAACTATTAAGTTCAGCACTAAGATCACCGTTATTTACACTAGGTGCATATTCAACTTCAGTTTTAGTAACAGCATCAATCCAATTGAATCTACGACCAAAGAATATATTATCGAATATAGAGTATTTAGCAGCAATACGAGTAACAATCCATTTAAGATTTGTAGTCGTAAGAGTATCAAATGAATTATCTAAAGCTCTATTAGTAGCATCATTGAACTCTTTAATTTCTTCAAGAAGCATTGCATCTTTAGAAGTAAGAGATTTGCTTTTACGTCTATTTTCAATAACGTTAGCAAGAGGTGAATCTGTAACTTGAGATTCAGACATAAGAGCATCATAGAGACTAGAAGCTTCACTAGATAAAGGTTTAATACCTTCAAATTCTCTATAAGATCTACCGAATGTACCACTACCTATCGGTGCAGCATTTGAATTTTCTTCTGTTGCAAGCGCATCACGTTCTTCTTGTTGTCTCGCTTGACGTTCTTGTTCTGCTTTAAGCGCAGCTTCTCTACGAGCATTAGCGGCTTTAGTGTCAGATTCTTGTTTTTGTAGTCTAGCAAGACGGGCATTATATGCAGCTTTTCTTGTGTCTGAATCAGAGAACTTTGATTCATCCGCTTGTAAAGCTTCAGAAGTTTGATACGTATTAAGTTCATCAGTTAGATCTTTATCAGTAGAAGCTTTGATTTCATCTTCATATAATTTGATTTGATCTTTAATATCTTCAAATCCATTACCATTACGATAATAATCAAGTTCAGCATCAATAGCAGTTCTTCTATTTTCATAGAACCGTTTAGCTTCTTCTGGATTAGTAAGATTAGATAAAAGAGTTCTAGCTTGTTGAGCAGCCTCTTTATCATCTTTATTTAAATTAAGAGCTTCAATATTTTTAGTTGCTGTATCTCGAATATTACTAATATCACTAAGAGTTTTATTGTAAGATTCGAGTTTACTATTAGCACCTTTAAGAGCTATTTTAAGCCCTAGTAATTGCTCAGCAGTAGCATCTTTAGGAGCATTAGCGATTGCATTTTCAAGTTCACTTATTTGTTTCTTAAGACTAGCAATCATTTTATCGTAAACACTTAATGCGGCTTTAGCATCTTCAAGAGTTGCATTGTTTTCAGCATAAGTATTTATATCAGCTTTCTTAGCTATACGAATATTATCGTCTGTATATTTAGAATCAACATAATTACTAAGATACTCTTTAGATTCAGCAGCACGCTTTTGATATTCAGCAGGATTAGCTGTAATAGCTTCGAGTTCTAGTTCATTAAGTCTTTTTTGAGCTTCAAGAGTAGCAATACGACGTTGATATTCATAGAGATTTTTGTCGGTAGTACCATTGACTGCATCGAAATGTTTATTGTAAATATCTTCAACAGCTTCAATTTTATTAAGAGTCTGTTCAAAGTAATCAGCATTTGCAAGTAAAGATTCACCTTTATCAAGTGCAATTTGTTCTTCGGCACTAATAGCTTCACCTCTATCTTTTCTATATTTAATAGATTGAATTTCTTTAAGAGAAGCACTCATATTTCTAAGCATCTCTTTATAGAACTCAAGTGAACCATCAAGACTATTAGCTGCAACTTGATTAAGAATAGCTTCTTGTTCTTTCAGTTTAGCACCAACAATATCACCTTCTGCAAGAGATTCAACAATACCATCAAGACCTGAACGCATAGCTTCTGTAGCACGTTCAATACCTTTAAGATATTCATGTTCTCTTTCAATACCACGTTTATTGATCTTAGTTTCAATAAATGGCATTATAGTTTGCATACCGGCACCACCTAAAAGACCTCCAATACCTTCAGTCCAAATATCAGGATCTTTAAGATAACTACTAACTCTTATACTAAAATCAGTAAGAGCATCAGTATCAGAAAGCAAACCAAAATCTTTACGAGCTGCATGAGTACCTTCTTGCATCGCAATACTCATAGTCATTTCATCTGCCATTTCAGCAAGAGAGCCTCCAGCGAAACCTCCAATAGCTCTAAGAATTTGACCTCTATCCGCATTGGGTATAGCATTTAATGTACGAACTATAGCAAATTTATCACCAGTTGCCATAGCTTTACGAATGTTATCTCTAGTAGCTTTAGTAAGAGTTTTAGCAGTACCTAATATATTCATCCATTCAACTACGTCATAAGCTATATTAGACATAGATCTCCAATAACCTTTAGAAGCCGCATTATCTGCATATCTATCAGCAATACTTTCAATATTAGTATCGTTTAAAGGAACTTCTTCTAATCCCGGAGCTTTAAGAATGGCATTACCATTCTCATCACGTTCAATATAGTTCTTATAATTATTAAGAAACCATTCACGTTCTTGCTCATAAGTACCATAAGCTTCACGTGAAGAATCAAGTACTCTACTAATTACAGCAGAACCATAAACATCAGCGATTTTACTAGCACCACTTAGAACTTTTGCTTTCTGCATTTCATTAGCAATACCAAATACATCTTTAACGTATTTAGATTTACTTCCGAGATTCACAGCACCTCTAAAGGCTTTTCCAAGTAATAAAGAAGCACCACGAGCAGGTAGCATTATACTAGCAGCACTACCTAATATAGAGGGAACCATAGACGCCCAATAACCACCTCCACCCATACGATCTAACAAACTACCATGTTGAGCTTGTTCAGTCATATAAATAGGAAATGCTTCTCTAGTACCTTCATTAATAGAATTACCAATTCGTTCTAAGAAGTTACGAGTATAAGCCTCATCACTTCCCACAAGTTTAGCAGGAAGTGCGAGCAATGAACCCGCACTTTCTATTGTACCTCCAACTATTTCTCCAACAGTTTGAACAAGAGAGTTACCAATACGATCCCGAGTAGATTGATTTCTCGCACGACTCTCTACATAATTACGATAGTTATTAGGAGTAATACCTATGCTACCGTTATGCTTTTTAGTAAGATTCAGATATTCGTCATTATCCATACGATTATCTGGTGATTGAGAACCTATTTGATCAAATATAGGTTTAACTTCACCATTATATTGAATCTTGCCATCCTCTCCAAATAGAGGTATTGCTTCATACGTTTTATCGTTAGGCATATTATCTTAACATAAGAGGATCATTAGACCAATAAGAAACATCATAAGCACTCTTTTGCTGAGGAGTAAGATACTGAGTAGGAATGAAGTTCTCTTTAAGTTCATTACCGTGATTAAGTTTATATATTAATGCAGGCAAATTATTACGTAAAGAAACATTGTCAGCAAAAGAATAATTTAAAGAACCTTTAGCGTATTCAATATTAACGTAACGATTCAAAGCTGGATTATATTTTTGAACATTAACACTATAAGTACCACTAGGATGCTTAGTAATATTATATTTAAAATCACCAGATGTTATAGGATAATAGTTACCACGAGGATCAATATTAGTATCATTAGTAATAACATCAAGAGCTTGAGATACATTACTTACCATTTGATCTCCAATAGTATTAAATCTATTTAGAGAACGTTCTTGAGGATTAGTAATACGAGAAAGATCTGCACCAAGCTGTTCAATATTTCCACTAAATGCCATAATTTCATTAGCAGTTTGCCTTTGATAAGCATCATAAGGATTAGTCATAGCTTGATTGTATGAACATTGAGCACCTTTTCTCATAGCGTCTCTAAGAGCCATATTAGCACCATCATCATCAGTATATAATATAGCTTCTCTAGGAACTTGATTATCACCTTGAGCAGGTATAGTAACTTTTAAATATAAACGACCTGTAGCATCAGAACCAATAGATAGATTTCTAGCTGACATTTGATATATAGCGTTATTACCAGAACCACTCTTACGAGAACTAAATATATCTTTAAAATCTTCGCTAGAAGTCAAAGGCATACCGATAACCTTTTCTAAGAACTTGGCATTCTCAGGATCATCACCAAGACTTGCAGTAGCAAAATTCCAAATACCAGCGTTATCTTCAAGAAGTCTAGCAACACCATCAAGAGCATCACTGAATGCAGCTTTATTGTTACTGATAGGAGTAAATAAAGTAATAGGTGTTGTTTGAGGTTTAATACCTACATTATTTGCAGCAGTTAAAAAGTATCTAGTAAGATTACTTTTATCAACTTTACCTTTATCTATAAATCCAGTATAAGATAAGCTAGCTCTAAAGTCTTTTAATTCAGCACCTTCGCCATAACGTAAGAAAGTATTAATTATATCTTCTGGACGTTTAAGACTTTTAATAGCAGCTGCAAGTTCATTTTTATTATCTCCTCGGTAATAACTTAAAAGTTCAGCTTTAGTATCTTCAATAACTTCACTATGATCAGGATTATTACCATCAAGTTGTCTAAACATTGAATCATAAATAGCATTATTTTGTTGAATAATGTTTTGAGCATCAATGTAAGATTTTTCAGCTTGTTGATAGAGATAACGAGACTGATCATCTTCTGCATCTTCATATTTAGCCATAGTAGCCTTGGCATTATCTAAAGCTTCTGTAGCAGTTTTAATATTTGCATCTACTACAGCAATCATAGCATTACCCGGAAGATTAGCTCTGGTAAAACCAATAGATTCAGTCATTTGACCTTTAATCTTTTCAAGTTGCTCTCTTTTAGCTTTAAGAGAATCGAGAAGAAGATTATCAAACCATTTAACATCAGTTTTACTTTCAACAGCAGTATAAGCACCAATCTTAGCCATATTCAGTAATGAGCTTATATTTTGCTCTGTATAGATTTTATTATAAGTAGCACCCATACGAGCTTGATAAACTTCATCAGATTCATTAGGTTGTTGCTGCAAAGCACTCATACTATTTGCCATACCTTGATCAATATATTTTTGAATAACAGCAGGATCTTGTAAAGCAATAGCTTGTTGCTTTTTAGTTAGCTTAGTAAAATCAGAAGATGATAACATACTTTGTTGCATCTTAGGGTCAGTAGCAACATATTGTTTAAGAGCATTAGTTACAAGAGAACTATTAGTACCACCTTGTTTACTATTAAGCCACTTATCAATTTCCGCTTCTTTAGCCATAGCTGTTCTAAATTCAGGTTTAGCCGAGAGAACAGCAGTGAATACTTCACGAATTTCATCTTCTGTTACTGATTCGATTGTACTATCACGAGTAAGAACACCGGAAAGATTACCACCTCTATCAGCAATAATCTTTTGAACAGTAGCTTGTACTTGTTCAGATGTACCGGGAATATTCATTAAATCGGTAGCATCTTTAATAAATTCAGCATTGAATATAGAACGCTTATCAGCTTTCCATGCTTTCATCATTTCAAGAAGCTCTTTTTGATATACAGAACGATCGTGGCCTTTACCGAGAGCAGTACCAAATGCAGTAATTGATTGTTTACCATTACCACCAAGGCTACCGCCAGCTTTATTAAACTTCTCAAGAATCATAGCTCTATTTGCAGCTTTATATTCTTCAGGAGCATCACTAGCTTCATTCTGTTGCATAAGAGCATCAAATTGAGCTTTATTACTTAGAATTGTTTTAACACCTTCATCAGTAAGAAACTTACGAGCACCATCGCTAACAGCTGTATCAGCAAAGAACCATCCTCCATCTTCATCAACTTTAGCTTTAATGTGTTCTTGAGTTTCATTAATTTTACCTGCAAGAGCTTCTTCATCTGCGCCTTGAATCGCATTATATTCAGACATCTTAATAGCCATTTCATTATATGCGTTTTCATTACGAATAGCACGTTCTTGCAGATTATCAGCAGCAGCCGTTATAGCTGCGCCAGCTTCTCTAAATGACGTCAAGTCCAGAGGTCTAGCATCAGGTTGCTTGACATAAGTAAGATCAGCATATTTTAGTCTAACTGCCATATCATGTAAGTTATTATAAACAACAATACCCTCTACCGAATTAACGATAGAGGGTGTAGGATTTAAGTCAATATGTATAAAACGTATAGCATTATGCAAAATTATAATAGTAATTCGGCATAGTAACAGCATCAGGAACAACAGAACCTCTTCTGTTTAAACGTTTAGTACGAAGTGAACGTTTAGGAACAGTAGAACCGCCTTGAATCTTTTTAAGATCTTTAAGACTACTAATTCCAAACATTCGCATAAGAGTATCTTTAGGTATATTATCAAAAATATAATCCCTAGATTTATCATCTTTAAGAACACTAATAAGATTAGCAGTTTGTAAGTTCTCCATATCAAATTTAGATTGATAAGCAGTACCAATAGAGCGTCCTAAACTAGCAATCATATCACCAATAGCAGCTCCTTGTTGACTTCTACGTTGAACAATCTCCATTTGATGATTAAACTTATTAGCTTCATTCTCAGCTCTAATTTGACTATTTCTAGCAGCAATTTCAGCGTTAGCCATACGAGAACGATTACGAAGCTCAACTTCTTTATTATGTTCATCTTGTTTAACTCTACTACGCATACGAGAACCTTGAGTTCTAGCAAGCAATATAGACTGACGAGCAACTTGAGAATTAGAACTGTTACTTGTAATATATTTTTCAAGACTACGAACAGTATTATTAATATCTCCAATTTCAGCGTCAGTATTTATATCAGTTTCTAGTTCTACACGATCCATAAGAGGAGTCTCAGGAACTCGCATACTTTCTATACGATCAATTAAACCTTTATTAGTTATGAGCTGACTTATACCACCAATAAGATTACCACCAACCTCAGAAACAAATCCCGGACTTATAAAACCACCACCAGCATATTTGCGAGTTCTACCACCACAACGCAAACCTTGTTGAATAGTAGTTAAAGGATTTTGAATTTGAGTTTTATCGTTAGATGTAAAAATTACTTCTTGTTCCGTAGCATAACTTCCGCTATTATTCCGTTGAGTACCATAAGTAGAAATAGGAATATCAACAATTTGACCACCATCATAATACTTTTTAATTTTACCGCCACATTTACGTTTAATACGACCACCACAACGTGCTTCAATAGGTTCAGCTTCCATACCAGATTCAGCTTTCATACTTTCTTGAAGATTATAGAGTTGTGCGAGTTCATTTTGAATTGCAGCAATTTGTGCGTTAGTTCTTTGAAGATCAGCGTTAGCTTTCTCAGCATTACGACCGTTAGTATTACGATCAATCGCATACGTACTACGGTCAGTTAGAGAAAGCATTCTACCAAGCATCATAGATTTAACTGGAAGAGAACTTTCAAGATAACCTTTATGTTTCATAAGAGGTTTAGCAAGATCAGCAAATGTAGTTCCATTATACTTTAAAGTATCAGAGAATACATAAGCGTTATCTGCGTCAGTCATAAGAGCTTCACCACCTTCTACTTCTGCATTAGGTCCATAAGGAACACCACCTTGTTCATGAGAAGGACCATTAACTTCTGCGGTATTAGAAGATGTTTCTTCAATCATACCACCATCGATATAACGTTTAACTTTGCCACCACAACGTTTACGTTTAAGTCTTCCACCACAACGAGCGGCAATTCTACCAAAAGCAGAACTAGGATCAACATCACCAAATGGAGTACCTTGAACAGTAGGTTGAACTAAGTCACTACCGAAGCTAGCATCATCTTGATAACCAGTAACACCTGTGATATTAGAATCACCATACATATCAAGAGCACCTTCTTGTTGAGCAGTGTTGGATAATTTAAGTTCATCTTGAAGAATACGTTCATTACCTGCAACAATCTGACGTTGCCTATCAGCTTCTTCAGCAGCTCTCTTAGCTTTACGTTTCTTCTTACGACCAGTAAATAATCCAACAATACCACCAATAATAGCACCTGCTGCCATACCAATAGGACCTGCCCAAGCTCCAAGAGTTGTACCAGCTAACGCAGAAGATCCAGCGGCAGCCGCAGCAGTAACTCCAGCTCCAAGTCCACCACCAATAGTAGCACCGGTACTTAAACTAGACATTGTAGAAGCTCCTTGAATACCTTTCTCGGCTCCATAACTATGACCTTGAACATCCCCGAATCTATCTCTAAATGCAACTTCACCTCCACCAGCGTATCTACGTCGACGAGGGTAAGCTTTAAGAGTTGAAATGTTTTTAATCATACCACCATGTTTTAATTCATTAAAATCAATAACATTAGGAGAATCAATCTCATCTACTTCACCATAATAGTCTTTAGTAGGAGTCCAATTCTCAAGCATTTTAGCTCTTTCTAATGCTTGTTTAAAACCATTAGCATTATTATGCTTTTGAGCTTTATCTAAAATTTTAACAGCATCATTAAGAGACATTTTATTTAGTTCTTTAAGTCCTTTGCCTGTAGACTTAAGACCACTATATTTAATAAGATGAAAACCTATTTGAGCTTCGGGACTATCAATAAGATCATTATCTTTAAGAAACTTCTGATAATATCCCCAAGTAGTATCATTTCGATAGATATTTTCAAAAGGATATTCACCTTTAGCTTTAGCAGCTTTCTTTTGTTCATCAGAAGATGGACCCATCATATCATAATGAAAGAGACCTCTAGTATAAGGACGAGCAGAGAAAGCTCTTTCAATAACATGATTCTTATAATCCCAAACATCGCCTTTAACATATTTGCTAACAGGATAAGTTTCCACATGAGTAACACCTAAAATAGCTCTTGCTAAAGTATCATTAGCTCCAAGTTTACGAGCTATATTATAAATAGCAGAAGCATTATTATGATTAAATTTAGGAATACTCTTATACTTAGGTTTAGCTTTATTTTTATCAGGCATATTACTAGTATTA
>ENA-OOPY01000083-OOPY01000083.1-human-gut-metagenome-genome-assembly--contig:-NODE-83-length-14816-cov-2.268342_pt1 | contig 14816 bp, 7 predicted proteins | sample MGYA00241084_ERZ501153 | MGnify/ENA primary metagenome ERZ501153 (study PRJEB25962, sample SAMEA2042436) | human gut metagenome | biome: human gut; feature: human-associated habitat; material: faeces...
CCATAAATTTATTAGGAGCAATTCCAATAGAACATTTTAGTTTTAATGTATTTAAAACATCATTTTGAATGATTTTTGCAAGTTTTGCAGTCTATACCTGCACCCTTGACAGGGCAACTCCTACAAATCATAAGAGGAAGGTAGCCGTAGCTGATAATTCCCCTCGGGATGTTGCCTCCGAGTGCGTTAATTCGCTTAAAATCGAGTTCAAAACTGAGTTCTGCGTCCTTGATTCCGTATTCCTCCGCCCACAAAAGGTCGAGAGTATTTACAAAATTCATTCCGAAACCCGAATGAAGTGTGAAACCGAGATTTTTTGCAATGTATAATGCTCCAAGATTGTTGCACAACACATCGGATATGCCGATTTCTTTCATCTCGGAAAGCTTTTTTGCAATCGTATCTTCCCATCCGAACATTCCTCTCGGAATTTCAACACCGATGTTAAAGCCCTCGTTTTTGAGCCTAACAAGCTCCCTTTTGTCGGCAAAAAGAGGAACAAAAACAAGCTCGCATTTTTTAAAAGCATCGGAAAGCTTTGTCTGAGGCACTCTTGCACGAGTGGATTTTTCCACAGGCGGTGTGAATTTTGGAAAAGTTATTTCGTAATCACGGTTGATTTTGTAGTTGTGAACAACACTTCTCGCCGTGTCGAGTTCGTCAAGAACATCTCTGCGCAAGGAATTGATAATTGAAAGCGGAATAGAAATGTCCTCATCAATATTTATGTTCACATTGGTGGGATTATATGCCGTTGAGCCTGTTTTTTCAAGCTGTTTTCTGCACTTTTCCGCATCAATCGGTCTGTTGATTGCTTTTTCGGTTACGGTATCTGCAATCTTTCTGACGGTGTGAACTCCGTCAGAGGCGACTAAAACGGGATTTTCGCCGAGTTTTGCCGTAAAATCAAAAGTTATTTCAACATTTCCGATTTCGTCCTTGTAGGAAGAACGGATTGCCGAAAACAGCTTTTCATCGGCAGAAACAACATCCGATTTTGTTCTTGTGCCGAACATATGACTTCCCGTTTTGCCGATGTAATAAGCGTCTGTAAAGCCTGTTCGTGAAAAAACCCCTATGAGCATCTTCTGAGTTTTGTCGCTGATAAAGCCGAAATCACGCTGTTCAACACACGCTCTTACTGCGGCTGAAACATACTCGGGGCGTTTCATTCTGCCCTCAATTTTAGCCGAGGCAACCCCCATATTTTGAAGTTCGCCGAGGTAATTTACAATACTGTTGTCTTTAAGACTTAAAGCATGACCGCCTTTTTGATTGTTTACGGAAAATGGCAGTCGGCACGGCTGGGCACAGGAACCACGGTTTCCGCTCCTTGCGCCTATCATTGCGCTGAGGTAGCATTGTCCCGAAACGCACATACACAATGCACCGTGAACAAAAACTTCGAGTTCAACCGGAATTTCACAGCATTTTTCAATCTCTTTTTTGCTCATTTCACGGGCAAGAACAACACGCTTGAAACCCATTTCATAAAGTGCCTTTACACCTGATGCGGTGTGAATGCTCATCTGGGTTGACGCATGAAGTGCAAGGTCGGGAACAAGCCTGTGTGCAAGCCTTGCTACACCCATATTCTGAACAATGAGTGCGTCAACATCAGCCTCTGCGGCTGAAATTATGGCTTTTTTCAGCTTTTCAAGCTCGTCGTCAAACACAATCGTGTTGATTGTGACATACACCTTTACACCGTGAATGTGACAGTATGCCGTTGCTTTCTTTAGTTCTTCATCATCAAAATTTTTGGCAGAGGAACGGGCGGAAAATGCCTTTTCGCCAAGATACACTGCGTCTGCTCCGCTCCTTACGGCGGCAATTACACTGTCAAAGCTTCCCGCCGGAGCAAGTATTTCTATCTTTTTCATTTCTTATCTTCATCAAACAGAGAGAACTGCGTCATTGGAACATAACCGAGAAGTTTTTCATTACGCAATTCCTGTTCTGTTTTTTTAGCCTCGTTTGACAGAACATTCACGGGTATATCATCTGACTGCTCTGTCATATTATTTTTTGCATTTGAAGTCTTTTTTTCCTTTGGAACTGAATTTTTTTCAGGCTCTGATTTTTCCGATTCGGCTTTTTCTTTGCCTTTCTCAACACTTTCGAGCTTTTCTTTAAGCTGTGAAACCTCGTGTCCGAGAACAGCGAGTCTTTTTTCAAGCTCTTTATTATTATTTATAAGTCGAGTGTTATCGTTCATGGCCTCCGTGAGCTTTTCTCTGTATTCCTTGCAAAGCCTGTTAAGATCATTTGTCTGCTGAATAATTTTATCGGCCTTTTCAACATAATCTTTGTTCTTTTTAAGAGCCTTGTTGCGGTCATCGCAGAAGTTAAGCGCCGCAAGAACCGCACAATCACGGGTATCAAGCTGCTTTGTGCTTTGGGCGGCCTTTCTTATGTGAGAAAGCACCTCGTTTGCTACCTTTTGAACATACTTTTCATCATCTGTTGTGATAAGTGAATAACTTCTTCCCTCAATCTGAACGCTTACTCTCTTTTTCTCCATAGGAAATGCATCTCCCTTTTATAGCTTTTTCGTCCTCATTTGACTTCTTTACATATATAATCATTTTACATTATAATATAAAATCGGAAATAATAAAAGAGTAAAGAGAATATTGTTTAAATATTTTTTCATTCGTAGACAAATTTGGCGATTTTATGCTGTTTACAACTTATATCGGTTGAAATATTTATTCTCTTATGATAAAATAATCTTTGCGTCATTTTGGCGGATTTGTCCTAATTTCCGATTAACAGGGCATAACCGCCAAAACAAAATTGACATTTCGGAATATATTATTATGGGAAGTGATTATATGCCCGTACCGTTTGATTCACGAAAAATTTACTATCGTTCACCGTTTGGTGCGGTTGAACAGGGTACCGAGATTCATTTCAGAATTCTTTTGCCAAAGGCGGAGCATACACAAAAATCACACTTGTGTGTAAAATATGATTATGACTGCAACTGGGAATTTACCGAGCTTATCTGGTGCGGTAAATTTGACGAGGATACCGAAATTTGGGAGTGCGATTTTACTCCGAAAAAAATCGGACTTTATTGGTATAACTTTAAACTTACTACCATTGATAAAACAAGATATGTTATTCCGTCCGATCCGTATAAGGTCAGCACCATTGAAGACTATATGGGCAGAAGCTGGCAGATTACCTGCTACAAAAAAGGCTTTAAAACTCCCGGCTGGCTTGTCGGCGGAATTATGTATCAGATTTTTCCCGACCGTTTTTATTTCAGCGGTGAAGAAAAGAATATAAAGCGTACCGACTTCAAACGCAACAAGGATTGGTATGCTCTCCCCGAATGGAAACCCGATGAAAACGGAATGATTAAGAACAATGATTTCTTTATGGGCGACCTCAAGGGAATTACGATGAAGCTTGATTACCTTGAAAGCCTTGGTGTAAGCTGTATTTACCTTAATCCTATCAGCGAGGCATACTCAAACCACCGCTATGATACGGGCGACTACTCAAAGGTTGATCCGATTCTCGGAACGGAGGAAGATTTTAAGCACCTTTGCGCAGAGGCTAAAAAGAGGGGAATACACATCATAAATGACGGTGTGTTCTCTCATACGGGAAGTGACAGCGTTTACTTCAACCGTTACGGCAGATACGGCAAGGGCGGTGCGTATAATGACAAAAACTCACCGTATTTCAGTTGGTACAAATTCAACGAATGGCCGAACAATTACCAAAGCTGGTGGGGCTTTGATACTCTGCCCGAGGTTATTGAGGAAACTCCGTCATTCAACGAATATATCAACGGCAAAGACGGCATTGTCAGAAAATGGATGAAATGCGGCAACTCGGGTTGGCGACTTGATGTTGCAGATGAACTTCCAGATGTGTTCATTGAAAATCTACGCAAAGCCGTTAAGGACGAAAATCCGAACGCCTTTCTTGTAGGTGAAGTGTGGGAGGATGCAAGCAACAAGGAAAGCTACGGTGCAAGAAGAAAGTTCTTGCTCGGCGAACAGTTTGACTCCGTTATGAACTATGTGTTCAGGGATGCAATTCTCAACTTCTGCAAAGGTCAGCACGGCAAATACACAATGGATCTGATTATGAGCGTAATTGAAAATTATCCCCGTCCTGTTCTCAGAGTGCTGATGAATTCACTTTCGACTCACGATACCGAAAGAGCAATCACAGTTATGGCTGGCGAACCGCTTGACGGCAAGGACAGGGAATGGCAGGCTGACACTAAGCTTGATGACGAGCATAAAAAACTCGGTGTAAAGCTTTTAAAGGTTGCAAGTGCAATGCAGTTTACTCTCCCGGGATTTCCGTGTATTTATTACGGTGACGAGGCAGGAATGGAGGGATATCGTGATCCGTTCAACCGTTGCTGTTATCCGTGGGGCAAAGAAAATAAGGAACTCATTGAATGGCACAAAAAGCTTGCCGATGTCAGAAAAAGCTGTTCGGCATTGTGGGACGGCGATTTTATAAATGTTCTTTCGGAGGAAAGAAGAATTTCATACATCCGCCACGACAAAGATTCCGCTATTTTCTGCACATTCAATCTCTATGATTATGAAGTCGAGGCAAAAATGCCGCCCGGATATGCTGACGGCAAGCCTGTTTTCGGTTCAAAGCTTGAGAACGGTATACTCACAATTCCGCCTATGTCCGCAGAATTTGTAGTTCTTGAACTCGGTATATGATATATGTAATGTAAAACAGAATAAAGTATAATTACAAGCGACAGAAATTAAGCTGTCGCTTGTTTTGTTGCGGTATTTATATGTTTGTTATATTTAATTTACCGACTTACTCATCTTCCGTTATCGGCGGAATAAAGCATTCTATCGCACTGCGAAGCTTGGGATGACGAATGACAAAATGGATTGCAGGCGTTTTTCCTTTGGACACCATCACCCATTGTCCCTCGTGAATTATAATTTTCAGATTATGAAATGCGTGCGCCGTACTGCACTTTAATGTGTAATTCGGGTTCTGCTCTGCAAAGGCCATTGATTCTTTCAAATGGGCAGTATATTCCTCTTCGTTATACGGAATATCTTCTTCACAAAATATACCCGAAAGTTCCAGCATGGGAGGACTTTTCGTAAAATTTTCCTGTACAAAATCAGGTATCTCATCTTCAATTCTTTCATTTTCAAGAATTATTTTCATTCGCTGTCTTTGTGTTTTTGCGTACTCTTTTATCTTTTCTTTTAGCTCTGCATTAATATTGTTCCGTGTAAGAATACGGTCAAGAAGCTTACTGCTTATTGTATACAACGGCAAAGAGGACAAAATACTGCGGCGTTTGCCTGCTGTTTTTGTATCGGCAAGAAGAAAGGCATTCAACTCATTTTTTCGTTCACTGCGATAAATTTCCATTAAAGGATAGGCATTTTTCAGCATTTCCTCGGCTCTTTTTCGGTAATATTCCACCTCACGCTTTACCTTTGTCAGATAGTATTTGCCGTCGGAATGGTATCCGGCAACAGCTTCGCCCGAAAGTGCGGCGATTCCCGACACCTTCAAAAAATGCAGAAAGACATCATTCGGAGCATTCTTGAAATAGTAGGGAGAAATCTGCCCTGTCATATACATCGGTATCCAGCTTTCAAGGCCAAGCATCATCTCATCAAAAGAACGGTCAAGATTATGTATTTGATGAAGATGCAGTCCTTTTTTTAGCATCATCGCCATGCCGAACATCCATTTTTTTGGGAACTCCGGATCCTTTGCCATTTCCTTCATCGGCATATCGCTGTACATTATCACAGGGGCTGATGATTTTGAAAGCACGGTTGATTTCAAAAAATCAAGCTCGCTCTCCATCATTTCTTTAATACCGAAATATGTCTTAGAGGACGGAATCTGAAACGGTACAGACGGAACTTTCAGCTCATCAAACTTGATAACCTTGATATATTCGTTCAAATCAAAGTCATCCAGCTTGCTTAAAAATTTTGAAACGCCGTTGCCTTCGGCTTTTTGCACGGGCTGTTTCAAAAGCCAGCTTTTTATTTTTGCGTATCGAACCGACAAATCATAAATTTCATCAATATCACAGCCAATCAATTCTGCAACGGCACCGATTTCGGACTGCGTCTGCATTGTTCTTGTAACAAAGGAAGCAACCGCAGATGCAAACCGCTCGGCATCTCCGGGCTTTCTTGAGCCGTTACGAATGCGAAAAACGGCAGACGCATCATAATTTGTGTACTGACACAACTGCGTCAGATTGACATTGAGTGCAGAGAGGAGTGTGTTGAAATTTTTCCGCAGTAACTCCTTGTCTGTGGATACAAAATCATCGCAGCTTACAAACGCTTTTTTCACAGCGTCAGCGGTGATTTGTAACTTTCCTTTTTGTGCGGAAATCTGTGCCAGCGCACAGCATAAATCCTTAAAAGGCTTTGTTCCAAGCTCGGGTACTCGTTCGCCGTTTCTGTATCGGCTGAAAGATGCCGCAGAAATGCCGGATAAATTACAGATATCTTTTCCCGTACAGGACAACTGCTCAATATAATCGTTTAATTTTTCAGAAAATTTCATAGATATCACTCCAATCGAGTTTGTTTTTAACAATGTTATAAGAGTATATTACAGAATAATTCCAAAATAGTCAATTGACTTTTTTGGAATTATGGTAAAATTGTGCGTAAAATATGCTAAAATAATGGTGAAATCTTTGACAGGTATACGGGGTTGTGTTCATCACAGCCAACCTGCCAATATGGCGGTAACGGACGGTAATAATACCAAACGGATACAGCCAAAAAACATTTTATGCGGCGTTAGCCGTTGAAAGGAGAAGATGAATATGAAAAAAACAAAACCAAAAAAACTGTTGACTGTTCTGCTGACCTTGTACTTGGCACTATCCATTGTGCCGATTACGGTGTTTGCGGATTCTGGATCGTATGCTGTTAAATTTTACCCTGGAGATTATGGAACCATGACTAAAAACGACCAGATTCCGTTTGTATATTATGGCTTTGACGATGATGTTAACAAGCCCTACTACTACAAGCTGAATGTATCCGAGACAGAGACTCTCAGTTTTGCCAGCAGCATCATCAATGTTCTGCTTCCAAATTCAGACTATGAGTTCGCTTACTGGAAAGCCGATGCCACCGTCTACCAGGTCGGCAGTGGTACTGCCATTCCGGCCGGCACCGCTCTTTCCTCTGATCAACTACAGAACAAAATTACCGTGAAAAGTGATGTGACGTTCACGGCTCACTTTAAGCAGATTTCTGAGTATCCTGACGATTCAGTAATCACCTCTGCCGCTGTCCAGAATGTGAAATTCAACTATCAGCCGGGTGATGCCCCACAGGCAACCGCCGAGGTATATAATGCCGATGCCGATAAATATGAAATCGCTTATGAATGCTGGCAGGAATTCGAAAACAACGAACCCGTTGCCGCCTGGTATTCCGATAACGGCTCGCATGGCTCTCTGCCGACCATCACAGAATTTGAAAGCGGCAAGCGTTATGTGTATTCCCTTATGCTGAAGCCGAAGGATGGATATTCCTTCAACAGCGAAACCACCGTTACAGTGAATGGGGAAAGCGTAAAATCGAGTCTGAGTGGGGAATACCTGTATGTCCCTGCTGTTAAAACGATTACACCGACAAAACAGAATACTGTCATTACCTCCGCCGCCGTGGAAAATGTGAAGTTGGACTATAAGGACGGCGAAACCCCACGCACCACAGCCACGGCAGCAACCGCAGACCGAGATAAATACGATATTCTCTATGAATGTTGGGGTAAGCTGGAAAAAACCGATGAGTACACAACCAAATCCGTGGCATACTGGTATTCAGACGAGGACTATTGTCCCTCAGGTTATGCAGATCTTACCTCCTTTGATAAGGATGGCAAGTATGAATATTCCGTACGATTGGAAGCCAAAGACGGCCACATCTTTAGTGACAGCATTTCAGCCGATGATATTACCCTCAACGGCAAAAGTCTGCCCGAAGGCTCATTTGCTATGACGCTGGATGACAACAGAACCTGTGTTGTGACCTACGGTATGAATATGCGCCCCGATCAGGCTGTAGAGAAAATTGACTTTAATGCTCGTATCAACTTTGATGCCGGCGACAAACCGAGCTTTATGACCAGCGCCGTGGATCCGTTTATTGATCTCGACCATGAGCGGTGGGACGCCAATGACGGCAGTGGCTATGGCATTACCTCCAGCGACTACTGGAACGAGCGTTACAACGGCAAGCTCATTACGGAATTTGAAGCCGGAAAGAGTTACACCTATGGCGTATATTTCAAGATTTCCGACTTGGGCATGGAAGAGGGCTACCGCTTTGATAAGAACACAAAGCTCTATATCAACGGTGAAGAAATCACCCTGACACCTGATCAGATCAATGTAGACGATAACGGCGAAACCATTTGGTTCAGCAATGTATTGACCATGACACCGACCACCGTGAAAGTTATTGATGTGGTGGAGATCAATGACGCCACTGTCAGCTTCAAGGACGGCGATAAACCCGTATTCACCGGCGATGTGCCCGATGATGTATACTACGTACTGCGAGCTGCGTGGTGGGAGCTGGACAGCAAAACCGGTGCGATTTCCGCAGATTTCTTCAGCGGCGCTTATGAAAACAAAATCACCGCTTTTGAAGCCGGAAAGACCTATCATTACGGTGTATATGTGGTGGCTGTGGGCTATGTTGAAAGCGAAAATACCACTTATGTATTCGGACCCAACACCAAGCTGAAGATCAACGGCGAATTTGTGAATTATAAGCGCTATGAAGGCGATGCCAGCGATGGTTCTGACGGTACTATGTGGGTTCTCACTGATCTGACAATGACTCCTACCGCAGACGGACATACACACAAGTACGGTACGGAATGGAAGTATGATGAAACGAATCATTGGCACGAATGTGAAGACGGCGAAAAGGCTGACATAACGGCTCACACCTTTAAGCAGATTATTGACAAGGAAGCCACAGCTACCGAAAAAGGCTCAAAGCATGAGGAATGCACCGTCTGCGGTTACAAAAAGGCTGCCGTTGACATTCCTGTGACAGATTTTGGAAACAGCTCGGACGACCAACCGAATAAGCCTATAAATACTGCCTCTTCCGAAAGCAGTTCTGCTGACCAAACAAACAAACCGATAAATACAGCCTCACCGAAAACAGGCAATACCGATAATATGATCTTATGGATTGCTTTGCTGTTTGTCAGCGGCGGCGGTGCATTCATTACCGCAACGGCTGTTGACAGAAAGAAAAAGTAAAACAAATAACAGAACAGATTAAACTATAAGGCGGCTATCGAAAACGATAGTCGCCTTGTCTTTTTGCAAAATTCATTTTTAATTTGCGTTTGTTGTTACCTGAGTTGCGTTTGCCACATAGCTTTCATACTCGTCAATGCCCCAGTTTTCTTTTACTTCATCAGAGATAGGAAAGGTGCGAAACAGCATTGTACTGCGTTCACTGTCTGCCTTATCCTCATTGGTGCTGAGAGCATAGACATTGCCGTTGTACCACAGCTCATTTGTATTTTCAAAGGTTGTAAGATAGAAAATATCCTGAATTGTATCGACCTTATTAATGCCCATTCCGCTTACTGCGGCAGCCATTACGGCACTTTTCATCAGGATTGTATCGCTGTTATTTTTCTCGTTCTCAATCGAAACAAAGTTGCTCATTGTTGTTCCGAGACCGATATTCATGATATAATTTGTCTTTGTTTCAACAGAGGCTGTGAAGTTGATTTTATCGGCATTGTAGTAATAATACTGATACTCCGTTCCGTTTGCGTCATTCTGAGGACTGCCGAGCATTTTCCAACCATTTGGATTAATCATATCAAGATTACCCGCCTCTTTGAGCATTTCGTTGTAATTATATGTAAATTCTTCAAGAGTGATTGCGTAGCACATTCCGTTTACATTTTCACTTTCTTTGCGAATGTTCGGATTTTCTGTTACCTTTGCCTCATCGAGAGTAGAAAATTTATCGGGCGCATCTACTACACCGGAAACATCGGCATTCTTCTTGTCAAAACAGCCGAAAAGTGAAAGCATGAGGATTGCCGCTACAATCAGAACTAAAGTTTTTTTCATCAAATCACCAGATTTTCATATGTGTCAAAAACTCCACTTAAAAAAGTGGAGTTTTCTTATTTTTAACAATTATTCTTCCGTATTTTCTTCGGTTGAATCAGAAGTTTCGCCCTCGTTATTTTCGGAAACTTCTTCTGTAGCCGCTTCTGACGGTTCGCCGTTTTCTGCGTTATCTTCGCTCTCGGCTGATTCATCATCTTCACCGTCAATGTGAGGAACACGGGCGATTGTTACAACCCTATCGTCACCGTTTACTTTCATTACGGTTACACCCTTTGAAGGACGGGCGCAAACACGAATTGATTCGGCGGCAATTCTGATAATAATGCCTTCTTCCGAGATGATAATAATATCATCGTCAAGGTTAACCACCTTGATAGCGGCAACATCGCCGTATTTTTCCGTGTGGTAGTTGGTAAGACCTTTACCGCCACGGCTCTGAACACGGTAATCATCGGGACTTGAAAGTCTGCCGTAGCCTGTTTCGGAAACTGTGAGAACAAGACCGCCCTCACGGACAACACTCATTCCGACTACACAGTCGCCCTCTTTGAGAGCCATTGCCTTAACGCCTCGAGCCTGTCTGCCCATTGCACGAATGTCGGTTTCGTTAAAGCGGATAGCCATCCCCTTCTTGGTGGCAATAATAACCTGACTGTTACCGTCGGTCATCCTTACCCACGCAAGTTCGTCACCCTCGTTGAGTTCAAGAGCGATAAGACCGCCCTTTCTTGAGGTATTGTATGCATTGAGTTCAATACGCTTGATAATGCCCTGACGGGTGACCATAACAAGGTATTTTTCCTCGTCAAATTCAGGCACTCTTATCATTGAGGATACCTTTTCGTCGGGTGAAATCGGAATCAGATTTGCAATATTCACACCCTTTGACTGACGGCTTCCCTCGGGAACTTCATAGCATTTAAGGCGATAAACTCTGCCCTTGTCGGTAAAGAACAGAACATAATCGTGTGAATTGATTACGAACATTTCAGCCGCAATATCTTCTTCACGGCGTGACATACCCGATACACCGCGACCTCCTCTGCGCTGAATTTTGTAGGTATCGGCAGAAAGACGCTTTACATATCCAAACTGTGTAAGTGTAAGAACGCACTCCTCCTGCGGAATAAGATCCTCAATATCAACCTCACCGCTGACAGCACAAATTTCTGTTCTTCTCGGATCGGCATATTTATTACGAATCTGCATAATTTCTTCTTTTACGATTTCAAGCTGTCTTGGCTCGCTTGCAAGAATTTCGAGATATTCTTCAATTTTTGCGTGGAGGGCTGCAATTTCATCCTCAATCTTAGTCTGCTCCATATTTGTGAGCTGACCGAGACGCATCTGAACGATAGCCTGAGCCTGAACATCATCAAGACCGAAACGCTCCATAAGACCTGCTTTTGCGCTTGCAGTATCCTTGCTGTTTCTGATAATTTTGATTACCTCGTCAATGAAGTCAAGAGCAATCTTCAAGCCCTCAAGAATGTGAGCTCTGTCACGGGCTTTTTTGAGGTCAAAATCAGTACGGCGGCGAATAACCTCAGCCTGAAATTCAATATAGCATTGGAGCATTTCCTTGAGTGAAAGAATTTTAGGCTCGCCGTCAACGATAGAAAGCATAATTGCACCGAAGGTTGTCTGCAACTGCGTGTATGAGAACAGCTGGTTAAGAACAATCTGAGGTGAGGCATCTCTCTTGATGTCAATTTCAATGTGCATACCCTTACGGTCGGAATGATCCTCGATATTTGAAATACCCTCAATTCTCTTATCCTTTACGAGGTCGGCAATGTTTTCAATAAGTCTTGCTTTGTTGACCTTGTACGGAAGCTCCGTAACGATAATTTTATATCTGCCGTTTTTAGCTTCGATAATTTCGGTCTTGGCTCTTACGGTAATTTTTCCTCGACCTGTTGCATAGGCGGCACGAATACCGCTTCTGCCCATGATAATACCGCCTGTCGGAAAGTCGGGTCCGGGCATACACTCCATAATCTCTGCAAGCTCGGCATCGGGATTGTCAATGAGAGTACAAACTGCATCAATTGTTTCACCGAGGTTATGCGGAGGAATTTCGGTTGCCATACCAACGGCAATACCGCTTGAACCGTTTACGAGAAGGTTTGGAAAACGGCTTGGAAGAACAGTCGGTTCTTTAAGACGATCATCGTAGTTTGACATAAAGTCAACCGTGTTTTTCTCGATATCCGTGAGCATTTCAAGAGAAATTTTACTCATTCTTGCCTCTGTATAACGGTAAGCGGCAGGCGGATCACCGTCAACCGAACCGAAGTTACCGTGACCGTCAACAAGCATATATCTCATGGAAAAGTCCTGTGCAAGACGAACCATTGCATCATAAACCGAGGCGTCACCGTGAGGGTGATACGAACCAAGCACCTGACCTACCGTGTCGGCACACTTGTGGTACGGCTTTGACGGATCAAGACCGATTTGATTCATTGTATAGAGTATTCTTCTGTGAACAGGTTTCAAACCGTCTCTGACATCGGGCAACGCACGGGAAACAATAACGCTCATGGAGTAGTCCAAAAAGCTTTTTCTCATTTCATTTTGCAGATCGACATCAATAATTCTCGAATTCTTGTTCTGATTCTGTTCGTTATCCATATTCTTTCCTCGCTTTTCAAGCTCTTGTTACTGTCTGTTCAATAATTTATAATAATGTTATTTTGCGTTTTTTGGGTGGCTTAGTGTGTGATTTTGTTTCAGTAGGGGCGTTCATTGGACGCCCGCCCTGATGAAACGATTTGTTTTACACATATTTTTTGATGTGATGAAAAGTGTTTATGAATTTTGTAGTGGCAAACCGTGTTCGCCATTCATTTTGCTTGAAAAAGCAAAATGATTAAACAACATTTTTTATTTAACATAATTACCGATTTAAACAAATCATTTGTATCGCCAAGTAGGTTTTGCAATTGTTTTGATTTTGTGCCTTTATTCAATTCGTGTTTACACACGAATTGATTGGCGATCACTGATCGCCGCTACAGTATGGCAATACATTTGCGGCATTTATAAAATCACATTTTCGGCATATTTTGTACTGTTACTTGCGGGCGGCCAATGACCTCCCGTCTGAAATATAGTCGCAATGCGTTGCACATAAATGTGCCGCCTTTAGGTCGTTACGCTGAGGGTACAAAATTTACTCAAGGTTGATTTTGCCAATCTCTTTGTAATAAATATGTACTTGTTGACTGCGTTCGTTACCGTTTTTCGTAGCTTCGCAAATCTCAATTTTGTCAATTAAGTCAATCAACAAATCTTTTGATAACTCTGAAACGGGATTATTATAAGATTCGAGTTTTTTCAAAAATCCACAAATTGATTTAGAGCGATTTTCAAGATTAACCTTAATTTTAGATTGCTCAAAAATGACTTTATTGAGTTCTGCTTGCTCTCGTAAATAATCAGATTCCAACTTTTTGAAAGTTGCGAGATTTATGTTTCCAAGCACTTTATCTTCATACAAATTTTTGAGAATTGTGTCAATTTGCAAAATGCGTTTTTTCGCATTTTTAAGATTTTGAGAATTTGCACATTGTGCCGTTTTGGTGTCAATGTGCATTTTCTCTTTTGCGAGTTTTATAACAATCCCTTTGTTTTTAATGAGCTTGTTAATGTCGCTTTTGACACAATCAATAAGTTTGTTTTCATTAATATAGTGCGAGGTGCAACCTTGCGTTTTTCTTGCTTTTGAACAAGAATAAGAAGTTGTTCCGTGGTAACGGCGTTGTGCATACATTCGACTTTTGCAGTCGGCACATAATAACAAGTCAGAAAAAAGCACCGGTTCGCTGTAATCGTGTCTAACTGGTTTTCTGTCTAATCGTAATTTCTGTGCTTCAGCAAAAATCTCTCGACTTATAATCGGCTCTTGTCTGTCAGGGAATATTACAAGACTGTCAACATCCGAACGCTTGAAGTTAATCATATCGCCGCAGTAATCTTGATAAGTCAAAATTTTTGCAACGGTATCTTTAGACCAACGATATGGATTTTGCTCCGGATTGAGTTTTGGCAATCCAATTGTCGATGGTATTTTAACTTTGTTCGCAAAAAGATAATTTGCAATACTTGCCGGACCGTAACCTTTTAGGTACAAGTCAAATATTTTTTGCACAACGGCAGCTGTCGGCTCATCAATTAACCAATCGCCGTTTTCGGCTTTTTTGTAACCGTAAAGCGGACGAGTTGCCAATCGTATACCTGAGTTGCCTTTGCTCTTAACTACAGCTCTTTGCTTCCTTGACAAATCTTTGGCATACCATTCATTCATAATGTTTTTAAATGGGATAAAATCGTTTAATTCATCATTGACCGATGTGTCAAGGTTGTCTGCAATAGAAATAAAGCGGACACCTTTTTCCGGGAATAATACTTCTGTGTAGTACCCAACCTTAAGATAGTTTCTGCCCAATCTTGATAAGTCCTTTACTATAACTGTTTTGACTAAATCGTTTTCAACATCGGAAAGAAGTCTTTTAAAATCCGGTCTGTCAAAATTTGTTCCCGTAAAGCCATCGTCAACATAAATCTCTGTCGGCGTCAAGCTGTGTTTAAGTGCATAGTCCTGAAGGATTTGCTTTTGATGTATAATACTGTTGCTGTCGCCTTTTAACTCGTCATCAGACGATAGGCGGCAATA
>ENA-OOPY01000106-OOPY01000106.1-human-gut-metagenome-genome-assembly--contig:-NODE-106-length-12898-cov-1.797399_pt1 | contig 12898 bp, 9 predicted proteins | sample MGYA00241084_ERZ501153 | MGnify/ENA primary metagenome ERZ501153 (study PRJEB25962, sample SAMEA2042436) | human gut metagenome | biome: human gut; feature: human-associated habitat; material: faeces...
CATGCGGCGGTTGCGGCTGATAAACGGTTCTAAATTTTGTTAAGGAAGTGAAACAAATGGCGGAGTTATCTCCAATGATGCAACAGTATTTCAAAATTAAAGAAGAAAACAAAGACAGCATTTTGTTCTTCCGACTTGGAGATTTCTACGAAATGTTTTACGATGATGCAAAGCTTGCATCAAAGGAACTTGAACTTACTCTTACAGGAAGGGATTGCGGACAGGCCGAGCGTGCTCCCATGTGCGGAGTTCCGTTTCACAGCTGTGAGGGTTACATTGCAAGACTTGTTGCAAAGGGCTATAAGGTTGCAATTTGCGAACAGACGGAAGATCCTGCAAAGGCAAAAGGTCTTGTAAAGCGTGATATTATTCGAGTAATTACTCCCGGTACCGTAATGGAATCGAGTATGCTTGATGAGAGCAAAAACAACTACATTTGCTGTATGTATTCTAAAGATAAAACTATAGGACTTTGTTTTTGCGATATTTCCACAGGAGAATTATACGCTACGGAAATCAGGGGTAATGACAGCTATAATGTTCTTACCAATCAGCTTACAAGCTATAATCCCCGTGAAATTCTTATTGGCGGTGACATTGTAAAGCTGAAAGAGCTGCCGAAGTTCATTAAAGCGAAACTTTCGGCAGGAGTTGAAATGCTCGAAGATGAAAAATTTGACGAGTCGGTATGTACTGATGTTGTAAAATCACAGTTTGCGGATGAGTACATTACCGTATCTGACAAATCTGTTGTTGTATGCGTTCTCGGTGCATTGCTTTCATATCTTCGTGATACTCAGAAAACGGGACTTGAAAGAATAAATCACATTGAGTTCTACAAAGAAAATCAATATATGAGCCTTGATTACAACACACAGCGTAATCTTGAGCTCACACAAACAATGCTGACAAAGGATAAAAAGGGTTCACTTTTGTGGGTGCTTGACAAGACAAAAACCGCAATGGGTAAACGCCTTATGCGTTCATGGCTTGAACATCCTTTGCTTAATATAACTTCAATTAACAACCGTCAGAGTGCAATTGAAGAGCTTGTAAACGATAATATGCTCCGTATGGATGTTACAGACACACTCTCGGGTATATTTGACATTGAAAGACTTATGACAAGAATCGTTTACGGTTCTGCAAATGCAAGAGATTTGCGTTCACTCTGCGGGGCAATTCAGAATCTTCCGCAGATTTCGGATTTGCTCGTTGATTGTAAATCGGTTTATCTTAAATATATTTATAAAAGCATTGATAAGCTTGAGGACATTCATTCTCTTATTGATTCTGCAATCGTTGAAGAACCCCCGTTTACAGTCCGTGAGGGTGGTATGATTAAGAGAGGTTATAACGAAGAGCTGGATTCCGTGACAGGCGATATGAATGACTCAAAGGGAATTCTTGCCCGTATTGAGGCTGAACAGCGTGATATAACGGGAATTCCTAAGCTTAAAGTCGGTTATAACAGGGTATTCGGATATTATATTGAAGTATCAAATTCATATAAATCCATGGTACCCGAAACATACATAAGAAAGCAGACACTAACCAATTGTGAAAGATATATTACTCAGGATTTGAAAGATGTAGAGGGCAGAATCCTCGGTGCAAAAGACAGATCGGTTGCACTTGAATACAACCTCTTTGATGATGTCAGAAAGACGGTTTCGGATAATCTTGAAAGAATTCAGAAAACCGCAAAAGCCATTGCTAATCTTGATGTTATTACATCACTTGCAAATGTTGCGGCTGACAACAGATACATAAGACCTGATGTGAACCTTTCAACCGCTATAAGAATTAAAGATTCGAGACATCCGGTTGTTGAGGCTCTATTAAAGGATGCACCGTTTGTCCCGAATGATGTCAGCCTTGATTCTGCCAATGATAGAGTAGCAATTATTACAGGTCCCAATATGGCGGGTAAGTCAACCTATATGCGACAGATTGCCATTATTGTTCTTATGGCGCAGATAGGCAGTTTTGTTCCGGCGTCTTCTGCCGAAATCGGAATTGTAGACAGCATCTTTACTCGTGTAGGTGCGTCTGATGATCTTGCATCTGGACAGTCAACCTTTATGGTTGAGATGAGCGAGGTTGCCAATATCATTAAAAATGCAACTTCAAAAAGCTTACTTATTCTTGACGAAATCGGCAGAGGTACTTCGACCTTTGACGGTATGAGCATCGCAAGGGCTGTACTTGAATTTTGTGCCGACAGAAAAAAACTCGGTGCAAAAACACTTTTTGCAACTCATTATCACGAACTCACGGTTATGGAACAACTCCTTGACGGTGTAAAAAACTATAACATAGCAGTTAAAAAGCGTGGCGATGACATTACTTTTCTGAGAAGAATTGTTCCCGGCGGAGCAGATGACAGCTATGGTATTGAGGTTGCAAAGCTTGCAGGCATTCCGCAGTCTGTAATTTCAAGAGCAAAGGAAATTTTAAAAGACCTTGAACACGGCAAATATAAAAACGAGAATGCCAATATTCAAAAGCAGGATAATTCAGACGATATGCAGCTTTCGCTTATCGGTTCGGCTGAAAGTCCCGTGATTGAAAAGCTGAAAGATACAGATATAAATACTCTTACTCCGATTGAAGCAATGAACTTGCTTTATGAACTTAAAGGTATGATTTAATATTAGGAGGTGACACAAATGGGTGTAATCAATGTACTTGATAAGCATGTTGCAGAACTTATCGCCGCCGGCGAGGTTGTTGAAAGACCGGCGTCGGTTATAAAGGAACTTGTAGAAAATTCAATTGACGCAGGCGCAAAAAATATCACCGTTGAGATAAAAAACGGCGGTACAACATTCATGCGTGTTGCCGATGACGGTTGCGGTATTTACCGTGACGATATCAAAGTTGCGTTTTTAAGACACGCAACCAGTAAAGTTAAGGTTGAGTCTGACCTTGACAGTATTTCTACACTCGGATTCAGAGGAGAGGCTCTTGCGTCAATTTGTGCAGTGTCACGACTTCAACTTATTACGAGGAATGTAAACGAGGAAATCGGAACTTCATATGAAATTGACGGCGGTGAAGAACAGAGCTTTGATGATGCAGGTTGTCCTGTCGGCACAACCTTTGTTATCAGAGATTTGTTCTACAACATTCCTGCTCGTGCAAAATTTTTGAAAAAGGATGTTTCGGAGGGTAACGCAGTTTCAAATATAATCGACAAAACTGCTTTGTCACATCCTGAAATTGCATTTACATACATTAAGGACGGAAAGCAGGTTCTTCGTACATTCGGCGATGGAAAACTTATTTCTGCAATATATTCGGTTTTTGGAAAAGATTTTGCGAAAGGACTTATTCCGGTTGATTATCAGCTTGATGCAATAAAGGTTTACGGCTATATTTCAAAACCCGAACACTCAAGACCAAATCGTAATATGCAGAATTATTTTATCAACGGAAGGTACATCAAAACCAGAACGGCTATGGTTGCACTTGAGGAGGCTTTTAAGGGCTCAATTATGGTCGGAAAATTTCCGTCGTGTGTCCTTAATATCGAATTGCCGTGTGAAATTATTGATGTAAATGTTCATCCTTCAAAGCTTGAGGTCAGATTTATAAATGAAAGACCTGTTTTTGATGCGATTTATCATGCGGTAAAATCTTCGCTTATGAAGTATGACAGCCGTAAAAAAGCGTCATTTAAAAAGGAAACGGCTTTTAATGAGGTGAAAAATAATTTAAACCCTTTAAACAAGGCCCCTGCCATTCTGAACAAGCCTGTTGTGCAAAGTTCTAAAAATGATTTTGTACAAAAACAGTGTGCTAAACCGATACCTGACATACAAAAAACAGAGGTTACAACACCTGTTGCTACATCCGAAAAATCCGATGATTTTAATCCGTTTTCGGATGTCGCATTTAATGATAATAAGAAGAATGATGAGGCAGCTATTCGTTCTGTTACAAAGTCCATTGATGATATAAAAGTTGCGGATATATCCAATCCGTTTGATATTTTCAGCAAACAGGCGATAAATAAGGCGAAAGAGGAAGAAAAGTCAAAATCAACTTTCAAGCCTGAAATTGCTCAGCCAACTTCGCTTGTTGAAGATGAAAAAACTGATACAGAAAGTATTACCGATATAAGTCCGATTGTAATCCCTAAAGAGGTTAATGTAATTGTTTCGGAAGAATCTATTGAGAAATCAAAAGAGCCTGTTCTTGTAAACGATAATCAGACGAGCATCAAATATATCGGAGAGGCTTTTGATACATATATCATTGCAGAAAAAAATAATAAAGATATTATTTTGATAGACAAACATGCCGCCCATGAGAGAATTATTTATGAAAAACTCAAAGCCGAAAAGGCTGCTGACTACAGGCAGATTTTACTTGCTCCTGTTACAGTCACTCTCGGAAAAATCGAGTATGATGCGGCAATTAATAATCTTGATATGTTTTCCGATTGCGGCTTTGAAGTTGAAGATTTCGGTAACAGTACGGTTATTGTAAGAAGTTCTCCGCAGTATATTCCGGCTGTTGAAATTGAAGATTGCATTACCGAGATGTCGGGCTACATTTCTCAGGGTAAAACCGATATCTTTACCGAAAAAATGGATTGGTTTTACAGCAATGTTGCTTGCCGTTCAGCTATAAAGGCAGGCAATAAAAGTACGCCTGAGGAGCTTATAGGGATTGTAAAACACCTTGAAGAACATCCTGAAATCAAGTATTGCCCTCACGGCAGACCGATTTGCATTGTTCTTACAAAGGGTGAAATTGAAAAACAATTTGGCAGGGTGTGATTTTTTGGAAAAATCTATTAATACGGTTTCAATTGTCGGTCCTACCGCATCAGGCAAAACAAAACTTTCGGTTGAACTTGCAAAGCATTTTAACGGTGAAATCGTATCTGCCGATTCCATGCAGATTTATACGGGAATGCAGATTGCAACAGCCAAACCTACCAAAGAAGAGATGGACGGAATTCCTCATCATATGATGGACTTTCTTCCGCCCGATAAAACATATTCGGTTGCGTCATATGTAACTGATGCTTCAAAATGTATAGCAGATATTCATTCAAGAGGCAAATTACCGTTTATCGTCGGCGGAACAGGTCTTTATGTTGATTCACTTCTGAACAATGTTTCTTTCAGTGATGATAAACGGGATGAAGAATATTGCTTAGAACTTCGCAAGATTGCCGAAGAACATGGAACAGACAGGTTGCTTGAAATGCTTGCAAAATTCGATCCGAAATCGGCTGAAAGACTTCGTGAAAGCAGAAATCTAAAAAGAATAATCCGTGCCATTGAATTTTACAAAACAACAGGAAAAACTATTACGCAACAGATTGAAGAATCACATAAAATTCCGTCTCCGTATATAACTGTAAAAATCGGTCTTAATTGCCGTGACAGACAGGTGCTTTATGACAGAATAAACAAGCGTGTAGATATTATGCTTGAAGAAGGTTTGTTTGAGGAGGCTGAACGGGTTATTAATTCCCACCTGAGCTATACATCAATAAAGGCGATAGGATACAAGGAATTGATTCCTTATTTTAAAGAAAATAAAAACCTGAATGATTGTGTTGAAAAATTGAAAATGGAAACCCGCAGATATGCGAAAAGACAAATTACTTGGTTTAAGCGGGATTCGGAGATTAATTGGATTTATATTGATGAATATAATTCATTTGAAGAAATATACAGTTATGCAAAGGCTGTAATCGAAAGAGGCTTACTTTATGGATAAATTGCTTTTCAGACGAATTTTGATGATTGCGTTATCAGTTCTTGCAGTTGTTTATGCCGCCTATCTTCTGATAAGTACAAATTTTAAAATGTATCCGACTGAAAATGCTGTTCAAACAACAGTCACGGATAAAATTTATTCAAACGGATTTATTATCCGTGATGAAAATATGATTCAGAATAATACTTCGGGTGTGCTTTCATATACAGTGCATGACGGTGACGAGGTAAAAGCCGGCGGTGAAATTGCAAAATCATATGCAAATGATGATGACGCAGCTTCACAGTCAAAAATCAGTGCATTACAGGAACAGCTTTCCGATTTGCAGACACTTCAAAAAACAAGCACGGCCGGCAACATAGGTATTGATACTATCAACAACAATATAAATAATAATATCATTTCACAAATTCGCAGTATCAATGACGGCGATTTGGCAAATATTGATAATGTCACAAATAATCTGCTTTATTCAATAAACCAAAGACAGATTTACACAGGCAAAGCCACTAACTTTAATGACAGAATTTCAGAACTCCAGGCTGAAATAGCCACTCTTGAAGGCAAAACAGGAAAATCAACAGGTAATATTACGACTGAAAAATCAGGTTGTTTTCTCTCGCATTGTGACGGATATGAAAATGCACTTGATTACAATAGTCTTGATCGTCTGACTCTTTCTGACCTTGATAATGTAAAGCAGACAAAAGTGTCCGGCAATATTGCAGGCAAGGTTGTAACCGGATTGAAATGGTATGTTGCCTGTAAGGTTACGGCTGATGAGGCAACAAGACTTTCTTTGTGGGACGGTTCCGCTACGGTGCTGTTCTCTGACGCATCGTCTGAAAGCATTCCCGCCACTATCAAGAGGATTTATCAGGAATCAAAAGACAGCGACGCCCTTCTTATTCTTGAGTGTGACTATATGAATTCCGACCTTGCTCAGGCAAGACAGGAACCGATTGAAATAGGTCTTGGTTCATACACAGGCTTGAGAATCAGCAAAAAGGCTATTCATGATGACTATGTAACAAAGACAACCTATGATGACAATGACAATAAACATACCGAACAGGTTAAGGTTCAGGGTGTATATGTGCTTCACGGAAGTGAAGTGCGATTCAAACAGATATCTATTCTGTATGCCGACGATGATTATGTTATTTGCGATCCGGAGCCGGACAGCAAAGACCTTGTTGACGGCACAACAGTTGAGTTATATGATCAGGTAATTCTTGAAGGAGATGATTTGTATGACGGAAAAGTTGTTAACTGACGTTGAATACAATTACAAATTTATTGATGAGCGAATAGCCGAGGCTGCCGAAAAGTCCGGAAGAAAGCGTGAGGATATTACATTTCTTGCCGCAACAAAAATGGTTGAACCTGAGGTTATTAACCACGCAATTTCACTCGGACTTGACCACATAGGTGAAAACAAGGTTCAGGAGCTTTTGTCAAAGTATGATAAGTATAACCTTGACAGCTGTTCTCTTCAGTTTATCGGTCACTTGCAGACAAACAAGGTAAGACAGATTATCGATAAGGTTGATCTTATCCAGTCTGTCGATTCAATAAAGCTTGCATCGGAAATTTCTAAACAGGCTTTAAAAATCAATAAAAACTGTGATGTTCTTGTTGAGGTAAATATCGGCAGAGAAGAAAACAAGTCAGGCGTTATGCCCGAACAGCTTGAAGAATTACTTTGTCAGATTGCCGAATTGGACGGTATTTCAGTTAAAGGTCTTATGGCAATACCTCCGATTTGTGAATCTTCACAGAAAATTTCTGAATTTTTCAATAAAATGCATAATATATTTATTGACATCTCGCAAAAAAAATTAGATAATATAGATATGAATATTCTTTCAATGGGTATGTCTGCCGATTATTACGAAGCTGTACTTGCAGGCGCAAATATGGTCAGAGTTGGTTCGGCATTATTCGGTGCAAGGAATTATACATAATTTTAGGAGGATTATATAATGGCTGGTTTTGTAGATAAGTTTAAACGCATGTGGGACGCCCCCGATGATGAGTATGAGTACGATGAATATGGTTATGCTGACGAAGGTGCAGAAGAAGATTATAAAGAAGAACCTGTAAGAAACACTAAAAAAGAAAGAGATCTCGGCGGCGGAAACAAGGTCGTAAACATTAATGCTACCACCAATCTTCAGGTTGGTTTATTCAAGCCTGAGCGTTTCGGCGAAGAAACCCGCACAATTGCCGATGAGCTTATGAAGGCTCACACAGTAGTTCTTAATCTTGAAGATACAAATAAAGATATGGCAAGAAGAATCCTTGATTTCCTCAGCGGTGTTGCGTATGCAAACCGTGGTAAAATCAAGCGTGTCGCTACAAATACATATATTATTATTCCGAGCAATGTTGACCTGACAGGCGACGATTTGCTTGATGAGCTTGAGAACAACGGTGTTTACTTCGGATGATGACAAACAGCTGATTACTCGGCTTAATAACGGTATTGACCTTTGTCTGACAAGACAGAAACCGTATTTTATGCCTTTTATGAGTGAAAGGAAACAAGCTCTTCTTGTTTCTAAACTTAAAGAAGCATATTTCGACAACTACCTTTTCTTTGGCGGGTATGATAATTCCGAGAGAAAAATGCTTGGCTTGTTTTTTGACGAACCGAGTACGAGTATGTTCCCGATATGTGGCATTGAATTTTCATTCAGAAAATGCGACCGACTCACTCATCGTGATTTTCTCGGTTCTTTGATGTCGCTCGGAATAGAGCGTGAAACTGTCGGGGATATTCTTGTTGAGGATGGACGGGCTGTTGTATTTGTAAAAGCTGAATTGTCCGATTATGTCAAGTCGCAGATTTCAAAAGTCGGCAGAGTCGGCGTCAAGGTTGATGATGCTGATTTGTCAAAGCTTCCGCAGGGAAGAGGAGTAGAAGAAAAAACATTTATAGTTTCTTCTTTACGACTTGATAATATTGTTGCCGCTGTATGTAAACTGTCTCGAGAAAAAACTAAAACTGTCATTATGTCGGACAGCGTATGTGTTAATTTTGAAGAAACTAAAAATGTCAGTTTTAACCTAAAGGAAAATGATATTTTTACAATTCGCGGAAAAGGCAAATTCGTTTTAAAAGGTATACTTGGAACTACAGGAAAAGGTCGAATGAGAATTTCGGTTATACATTATAAATAAGGAGTGCAGATAAATGCTTACAATTGATGAAATTAAAAATATAAGCTTCAGAAAAGCCACTCTTAACGGTGGTTACAGAGCTGAAGATGTTGACTCATTTATTGATGAAGTCATTGTTTCTTTTGAACAATTGAAGAAAGAAAAAACTAACCTTGTTCACAAGATTGATGTTCTTGCAACAAGAGTTGAACAGTACAGAGCAGATGAAGAAACAGTAAGAAACGCTTTGCTTGCTTCACAGAAGGTTGCTGATGCCTGCATAAGAGAAGCAAAGGAAAAGGCTGCAAAGATTGTTCGTGATGCTGAAACAAAGGCTCAGACTCTCCTTGTTGATGCAAACAATATGACTGCTGCCGAGAAAGAGCATTATTTACAGCTTCAGTCAGATGCGGCTAATCTCAGAAATGAACTTATTTCACTTTACAGTAAGCATATTAAGTCAATTGATGATCTTCCTTCAACCTCCGATGTTGAGGCTTCAAAAGCTGAACTTGACGAAAAGTATCCTACAGAGGAAGTGACAGCTCCTGCACAGCCTCAGGTTGAAGATGATGTTAAGATTGCAGTACCTTCGGAAATGAAAGCTGAGCCTATTGCTGAAACTGAAGAAGTATCTGCTCATCCTAAAAGACAGAGCAAGTTCAGTCATCTCAAGTTCGGTGATAACTATGATGTAACTGCCGACTGATTTTTATTTAGATTTTAGATATTGGAGAGAATATAAAATGTCCCAGGATTATAATTCAACACTTAATCTTCCAAAGACAGACTTCCCTATGAGAGCAGGTCTACCGAAAAGCGAACCTGTTACACTTCAAAATTGGGAAGATGAAAAGGTTTACGAAAATCTTATGAAAGTAAATGAGGGAAAGCCTCTGTTCATTCTTCATGACGGCCCTCCTTATGCTAACGGTGACATTCACCTTGGTCATGCACTTAATAAGATTCTTAAGGATTTTATCGTAAGATATAAGAATATGGCAGGCTTTAAAGCTCCGTATGTTCCGGGTTGGGATACACACGGACTTCCTACGGAACTTAAAGCAAGAAAGAAAGCCGGTATCGGTAATTCTGCTGAAATTTCTGTTGTTGAACTTCGTAAAATGTGCGAAGAGTTCGTAAAAGGCTACATTAACGACCAGCGTACGCAGTTTAAAAGACTTGGCGTAATCGGTGAATGGGATAAGCCGTACATCACTCTTAACCATGAGTTTGAGGCTGAACAGATCAGAGTGTTTGCAGAAATGGCTACAAAGGGCTATATCTACAAGGGTTTAAAGCCTGTTTATTGGTGTCCGGAGTGTAAGACTGCTCTTGCAGAGGCTGAGATTGAGTATGCTGAAGATCCTTGCCATTCAATCTATGTAAAGTTTAATGTAACCGATGATAAGGGCGTTTTCTCAAATATGGGAATCGATCCTTCAAAGGTTAAATTTGTAATCTGGACAACTACAACTTGGACACTCCCTGCAAATGTCGCAATTTGCGTAGGTCCGAGATTTGAATATTCTGTAATCAAAACAGGTGATGAATACCTTGTTATGGCGTCAGAGCTTTATAAGTCTGCTCTTGATGAGGCAGGTATAACAGACTTTGAAGTTGTAGCAACGGTAAAGGGCAGTGAGCTTGAGTATATAAAAACAGCACATCCTTTCCTTGACAGAGAGTCCCTTGTTATCGTTGGTGAGCATGTAACTCTCGAAAGCGGTACAGGTTGTGTACACACAGCTCCCGGACACGGTGTTGACGACTACAATGTATGTCAGAATTACCCTGAGATTCCGATTATCTGTCCTGTTGATTCTAACGGTGTTCTTACAGAAGAAGCAGGTCAGTTTGCAGGTCTTACAACTGATGAGGCTAATAAGAAGATTGCCGCCTATCTTGAAGAAAACGGCTCACTTTTTGCATTAAAGAAAATTGTCCATCAGTATCCGCATTGCTGGAGATGTAAAACTCCTATCCTTTTCAGAGCAACAGACCAGTGGTTCTGTTCGGTTGACGATTTCAAGGATGAGGCTGTTGACGCTATCAATACGGTTAAGTGGATTCCTGCATGGGGCAAGGACAGAATTACATCAATGGTAAGAGAAAGAAAAGATTGGTGTATTTCCCGTCAGAGAAAATGGGGTGTTCCGATTCCGATTTTCTTCTGTAAGGATTGCGGAGAGGCTCTTATTGATAAGGATGCTATGCTTGCTGTTGCTGACTTATTCGGTAAAGAAGGCTCAAACGCTTGGTACAATCACACAGCCGCAGAGATTCTTCCTGCCGGTACAAAGTGTAAAAAGTGCGGTTGTACTGAATTTGATAAAGAAAAAGATATTATGGATGTTTGGTTCGATAGCGGTTCATCACATGCCGCTGTTCTTGAACAGCGTGATAACCTTGAATCACCTGCTGACCTTTACCTTGAGGGTAACGACCAGTACAGAGGTTGGTTCCAGTCATCACTCCTTACATCCGTTGCTACAAGAGGCAGAGCACCTTACAAGGCTGTTCTTACTCACGGTATGATTCTTGACGATGAATCAAGAAAGATGAGTAAGTCACTTGGTAACGGCATCAGCCCACAGGATGTTATTAAGCAGTACGGTGCTGATGTACTCAGACTTTGGGTTGCATCAACCGACTATCAGACTGATGTTCATATTTCCAAGGATATCCTCAAGCAGATTTCCGAGTCATACAGAAAAATCAGAAATACCGCAAGATATATTCTCGGTAACATTTCTGACTTTAATCCCGATACAGATATGGTTGACTTTGACAAGGTGTTGCCGATTGATAAATGGGCGCTTGCAAAGCTTAATGACCTTATCACAAAGGTTAGAACTTCATACGATAATTATGAGTTTCATATTGTATATCACAGCATTCACAACTTCTGTGTTGTTGATATGTCTAACTTCTATCTTGATGTTCTCAAGGACAGACTTTATACAGAAAAGGCTGACAGCCTCTCAAGAAGAGCCGCTCAGACCGTAATCTATGTTATCCTTGACGCAATGACAAGAATGATTGCTCCGCTCCTTGCGTATACATCAGATGAAATTTGGAAATACATGCCTCATTCCTCAAATGAGAATGCAGAACATGTTATCTTTAATGAGATTCCCGAAAACATCGCTATTGATGTTGACGATAAATTTATGGCTTTCTGGGACAGAATCCACGAACTCCGTGATAATGTTAAAAAGTCACTCGAATCTCTTATAAAGGATAAGACAATTAAGGGTTCGCTTGAAGCAAAGGTAAAACTTTGTGCAGGCGGCGAAACACTTGAATTCCTTAAAAAGGCTGAGCCTGAGCTTTGTGCAGCATTCATAGTTTCCGAAGTTGAAATTGTTGATAACGGCGGTGAGCTTGAAATCAAGCCTGAAAAAGCTGAGGGTGAAAAGTGCGAGCGTTGCTGGGCTATCAGCAAGACGGTGGGTCAGTGTGCAGAGCATCCTACAATCTGTTTCCGCTGTGTTCAGAATCTTAAATAATAACTGCTATTACAATAAATCGGTGTGATAAAACACACCGATTTATGTTTATGGAGGATAAAATGCCTGTTATTGCTCTTATAATCGGTGTGCTTTTAGCTGCCACTGATCAGATAATAAAATATTTTGTGCTTACCTATCTTCAGCCTGTAGGTTCGGTAACTGCCATTGACGGGTTACTCGATTTTACTTATGTTGAGAATCGAGGCGTTGCTTTCGGAATGTTTTCGGATATGCGTTGGTTTTTCGTAGCGGTTACTGTTGTTCTTATTGCAATAATAATATATATTATGTTCAAGAAGAAACCGTCAGGAAAGATGTTCTATATTTCTGCGGCACTTATAATCGGCGGCGGAATAGGTAATTTGATTGACAGGATTTTTTACGGTTTTGTAGTCGATTACATCAGCGTTTCATTCTTTCCCCCTGTTTGTAACTTTGCCGACTACTGCATTACAGTCGGAACACTACTTCTT
>ENA-OOPY01000112-OOPY01000112.1-human-gut-metagenome-genome-assembly--contig:-NODE-112-length-12533-cov-1.831704_pt1 | contig 12533 bp, 11 predicted proteins | sample MGYA00241084_ERZ501153 | MGnify/ENA primary metagenome ERZ501153 (study PRJEB25962, sample SAMEA2042436) | human gut metagenome | biome: human gut; feature: human-associated habitat; material: faeces...
ATAGCAATCACCGTCACTCGCAAGTTACCGTTATATCAATTTGTATTAGTGAATAATGACGGGACTTGTTCTTACCACATAATTTTTTTGTAGTCAGTAAGTGCGTTTATCGAACGCCCACAAGTAAAGCAACATATCTACAGCACCATACCTTGACAAGCAAAATCCGTTGTGATAATATCGTTTTGGCAACGGGAGTCCGTTAAACATATTTAATTTGGAGATATGAATTTATGGAAAAAGCAGTTTTATTTGACCTTGACGGCACATTGTGGCACACTTGTGATGTGATTTTGCCTGTGTGGAACGATATACTTAAAAAACATAAAGAAACAACAAAGCAAATCACACTTGAAGAAATGAACAGTTATATGGGAAAGACGGTTGAACAGATTGCGTCAATAATGTTGCCTGAGCTTCCGCTTGAAAATTCGGTCGCAATTGTAAAGGAGTGTTGCGCTGAACAGATTCCGTCACTTCGTAAAACGGGCGGTCATTTGTATGATAATCTTGAAAGTACACTTGAAATTCTTTCAAAGAACTATTTTCTCGGCATAATCAGCAATTGTCAATGCGGATATATAGAGGCATTTTTGTTTGCTCATAAGCTTGAAAAATATTTCTCCGATTTTGAAATGTCGGGCAGAACAAATCTGACAAAGGGAGAGAATATAAAGCTTGTTATGGAGCGTAACGGCATTGATAAGGCTTTGTATCTCGGCGATACAATCGGCGATCAAATTGCCGCAAAAGATGCAGAAATACCGTTCGTGTTTGCGTCATACGGATTCGGTACAACGGAAAATCCCGAATATACAATCAGTTCGTTCAATGAATTGCCAAAAGTTGCAGAAAAAATTCTCGGCTGATTGCCAGAAAATAGGATGATGTCGGGATACAGCCTATCCCGATGTCATTTTTGTAAAAGCATAAAGTTTCAGTTTTTATGCGTTTTTGGCAGATAGAGAAAAAATTATGTAAGAAAATTGAAAAAACTTTCAAATATGTGTTGACAAGTTGAATACCTTATGATATAATCTTGATTGTTGAGTTGAGAAACCGACAAAAATCTAATAAATGCGAGTGTGCTGGAATAGGCAGACAGGCACGTTTGAGGGGCGTGTGTTTCACGACGTACGGGTTCAAGTCCCGTCACTCGCACCATAGAAAAGACTTGATACCTTGTGTATCAAGTCTTTTCTATTTTGCAAGCAAGCGATGACGGGACTTAAAAGCGACCGTTAAGAAAACAGTCCGGTGGACTGTTTTTAGGGAGAGCGTTGATGAAAGTATGACGATGAACAAGCCGCATTGGCGAGGACGGAAGTTTGACATATAGCAATCACCGTCACTCGCAAGTTACCGTTATATCAATTTGTATTAGTGAATATGACGGGGAGAGAGTAACCGTAAAAATAAAAGTGGATAGAAGAAAACAACTGTTTTTAGGAAGAGCGTTGATGAAAGTATGACGATGAACAAGCCATATTGGCGAGGACGGAAGTATGACATATAGCAATTTTTCTATTTCAACGGGTAAAACCGCTGAAACACTTGTCTGACACAGACAAACACAGCTCAATGTTTTGGCAACCAGAAAAAATAAAAATACGGAACAGATTTCTGCTCCGTAAAAATTATTTAAAGAATATCCAACCTTCAACCTTGTCGCCGTCAACCATAAAAGCTTTTTCTGCAATCTCCGCAAGCGGCGAATCACTGTAACTGTCCGAATAAAAATTGTCAATTTTTCCGTCAGGAAAAGCCTCATAAAATCGTTTTACCTTTTCCTTGCCGTGACAGTTTACACCCGAATATTTTCCGCTGTGCATATCTACCTTTGACGCCATAAGGTTTTTTATTTTGAGCCTTTTGCAAACGGGTTTCAGCAAAAATTCGGGTGACGCCGAAATAATTACATCATCATCTTTCTTTTGTTCAAGGTAAAACGGTTTTATATTTCCTATGTATTCCTTCCAGAAATCATTTACATCCTTTTCAGTATCGCAATAGGTAAGAAATCTGTACATTTTTTCTTTAAAATCAGTTTTTGTACCTTTTTTGAATACATAGAATTTTAAAAATGCTCCCAAAAGCGATGGGGCAAGAGTGAGTATTTTTTTATGCCTTTTAAGGCAGAATAAATAGAAGTCGGCTGTTGAGTCCCCGTAGTAAATCGTTTTGTCAAAATCGTAAACATTCATAATATGCAAATTCCTTTTTAGTTTTGCAAATAATTTTTGACATTCAATTCTTAACAGAAGAGAACATCTGCACTATGATTATAATATGAGAAGAAAATTTTTGCAACATTTCCCGTTAATAAGCTCATTTTGGCTGATTATCCAAAGAATATACCGTTATTCTGTTGCTTTTAACTCTGTTTTGTTGTACAATATACTATGTATTATTGTATAAAGGAGAAAATCCGTGTTTGGTTATTTGCAGATTCAAAAGAGCGAACTGCTTGTTCGTGAATCCGAGGCTTATAAGGCTGTGTATTGCGGTCTTTGCAGGCAAATGGGTAAGGATTACTCCGTGTTTACAAGATTTACGCTAAGCTATGACTGCACATTTTATGCAATGCTTTTAATGTCGCTTAACCGTTCGTGCAAAGGCTTTAAAGACGGCAGATGCACCTGTAATCCTCTTAAAAAATGCAAGTTTGCAACAGATTCGGGTGACGCATACAGAAAGGCTGCCGCATTTTCAATGATATCGGTTTATTATAAAATCATTGATGATATTCAGGACAGCGGATTTTTTAAAAAGCTTTTGTGCAGAATCATAAAGCCTTTCTTTTCTCATCAGAGGAAAAAGGCGGCAGATAAGTATCCCGATATGGACAAAGCGGTTTCTGATATGATGAAAATGCAGTATGATGCTGAACATTCGGAAAAGCCGTCTGTAGATATGTCGGCTCATCCAACGGCATTAATGCTCGCTGCTGTATTGTCGGCTGAGGCTCATGATGAAATTCAAAAAAGAGTTCTCTATGAATTCGGCTATCATATCGGCAGGTGGATTTATCTTGTCGATGCCGCAGATGATATAGAAAAAGATATCAAATCAAACGGATTTAATCCGTTTGTAAACAAGAAAACAGGTGAGGTAAAATCATCGGATTTTATAAAAGCGGTGCTGAATCAGTCACTTGCAAGGGCATATGATGCCTACAATCTTTTGAACTTTACCGATTTTAAGGGAATTTTAGATAATATGATGCTTTTGGGATTTCCTGCATCACAAAACAGAGTAACAAGCAAACTTGATACGGAGGTCAATAATGAATAATCCATATGAGGTTCTCGGTGTGTCTGAAACAGCTACCGATGAAGAAGTAAAAGCAGCGTACAGAAACCTTGCTAAAAAATATCATCCCGATAACTACACCGACAGTCCTCTTGCGGATGTTGCGGAGCAGAAAATGAAGGAGATTAATGAGGCATACGATATGATTAATCAGATGCGTCAGAAGGGTAAGGGTACAGGCTCAACAGGCAGTTCGTCATATAACGCAAATTCTTCAAGCTCACAGTTCTACAATGTAAGAATTTACATTCAGAGAGGACTTCTTGATCAGGCCGATCAGATTCTTGAAAACACAGCACAGTCAATGAGAACCGCCGAATGGCATTATCTCAAGGGCATGATTGCATACCGCAGAGGTTGGTCTGAACAGGCTTTTTCATATTTCACAACTGCGTGCAATATGGCCCCCAACAACACGGAATACCGAGCCGCTCTTAACAATATGCAGAGCCAGAGAGCATACAACTACGGCGGTTATACTCAAACAAATCCTAACGCAACAGGTTCATCCTTCTGCGATGTTTGTGCAGGAATGATGTGTGCAAACTGCTTGTGTGATTGTTGCAGAATGGGATGTTAATATGAGGAAAAACGGTATCAAAAAGGGGACAATGCGTATTGCGGTTTGCGGAATTATTGCGGCGCTCTCACTCGTTTTTATGATGATGACATCTCTCGTTCCAATCGGAACATACGCTTTGCCCTGTCTTGCAGGAATTCTCATTTCCTGCATAGTTGTTGAATACGGCTATGGATGGGCTATCGGTGTGTTTTGTGTAACTGCCGTGCTTTCAACGCTCCTTGCCGGCGATAAAGAGGCTGTTATATATTTCATTGCACTCTTTGGCTATTATCCGATTTTAAAGGGCGCTTTTGAATTTAAAATCAAAAACAGGGCAGTTCAATACATACTCAAGTTTGCGGTATTTAATGTTGCCGCTATCGGTTCATTCTTTGTCGCAACATGGCTGTTGTCAATTCCGACAGATGAATTTACCGTTTTCGGTTTTTATGTCCCGTGGGCATTTTTGATTGCCGGAAATATTTTCTTTTTGCTCTATGATTATGCAATTACCGTATTTGTTATGCAGTATGTTCGCAGATTAAGAGGAAAAATATTCGGTAATTTTCACAAGTAATTATAATTCAAAGAAGTTTTGAGAAGGTGGACTTAAATGAAAAAGCAAAAATTGTTTGTTCGTATAGTCTGCATAGTCCTTGTGGTTCTTATGGCAGTATCGGTAGGTGCTGTTGCAATAACTGCATTTTCGGCTAATGCGGCTCAATCAACCGAGGAGGTTTCCGCAAGCGTATCAGCAGGCGCATCAGGCTATATAAATGCGTCGTATGTAAATCTGAGAAGCGGTGCAGGCACGAATTATTCGGTTATAACCTGTATGGCAAAGAACACAAAATTTACTTTTGTTGACGGAAAGCTCTATAACTCAAAGTGGTACAAAATCAAGCTTAAATCAAATTCAAAGACAGGCTATGTTACAAAGGAATATGTTGCCGTAAGTTCTTCGACAACGGCATCAAGCGTAACAGGTTATGTTTCTGATGATTATGTAAATCTCAGAAGCGGAGCAGGCACAAATTATTCTGTTGTTGGTTGCCTGAGAAAGAACACTAAGCTTACTTTTGTTAGCACTTCACTCTACAACTCCGCCTGGTATAAGGTTAAGGTTACTTCAACTGCTAAAACAGGTTACATAAAGAAAGACTATGTAAAAATGAACAGTTCAACCCAACCTGCAACAAAGGCAACACAACCTACAACAAAGGCAACCAAACCTGTAACTCAGCCGACTGCGTCAGCGTCAACCGTAAGCGGTTATATAACAGACGATTATGTAAATCTCAGAAGCGGTGCCGGTACAAGCTATTCGGTTGTTGATTGTATGAGAGTAAATACAAAGGTTACTTTTGTAAGCACAAAGCTTTATAACAATGATTGGTATAATATTAAGCTTAAATCAAATTCAAAAACAGGCTATGTAAAGAAAGACTATGTTAAGATGAACGGTCAGACACAGCCTACAACGACTCGGCCTACAACCGCAAAACCGTCAACAGGTTCATCTGTTAAACTTTCCGTATCAAGCAAATCAATTTTCACAGGCAACAGATTTGCAATTACTGCAACAGCGTCGGGAAGTGTTTCATGGTCAAGCTCAAATACAGGCGTTGCAACCGTTGATTCTCGTGGTATTGTAACAGCCAAGAAAGCAGGCTCTGCAACAATTACTGCGAAAAGCGGTTCGCATTCTGCAACCTGCAAAATTACCGTAAAATCCGGCTCATCTGTAAATATATCCAACAGCAATGTAAATCTTCCGTGGCAGAAGTCAATGCTTTTGAAATCAAGAACAAGCGGTGTCACATGGTCAAGTTCAAATACGAAAATCGCAACAGTTAAGAACGGTGTAGTTGACACGGTAGGCAAGGGCTATGTAACAATCACTGCCTCAACATCATACGGTGCGGCAACCTGTCTTATCCATGTTATGCCGAGGGAAAGCGTGCGTTTCTGCTATGCGTCACCAAACTCCGCTCCGCTTAATTCAAATGTAAGCTTTAAGGCTATTACCGACACAGGCAGGGTAGGCGTGTATTTTGTAGTTACAAACGGCTCAACCTCTTATAAGGTAACCGCAACAAGCAAGGTTAAAGACGGTAACTCCTATATCTGGACAGGTACACAAAAGCTTTCAAAATCAGGCAAATGGTCTGTTAAGGCATATTCTAAATTTAAAACCGAATCAAAGTATTACACCCCGGCAGGCGGCGGTGGGGGCGAGGTGTTTGTAACCTCAACAACCAATAAAACCACCACAGCCTGTGCTGAGCGCAGAGCGAGTGATGAGGTAATCAAGCTTATTGCAAACTATGAGGGATTTCTCTCAAAAGTCACAGCAGACAGCATTACAACCGATCCTACACTCGGTTACGGTAAGGTTGTAATTTCAGGCGAACAGTTCTACAACAACATAACTTCAAATCAGGCATATGCTTATCTTTGCCAGACCGTGAACAAGGGCGGATATACCACCACAACAAATTCCTACCTTGTAAATAACGGTATAAAGTTCAATCAGCGACAGTTTGACGCACTTGTGTGCTTTGCATACAATGTAGGCAGCGGTGTGTTCTACAATGATTCCGAACTTCAGTCTGTTCTCTTGAACACAGGTTCAAGCGGTACTATCAAAGCAGGCGCTTCGGGTACGGTTACAGGTTCAGATGTAAACCTCAGAAGAGGTGCAGGAACTAACTACTCCGTTGTTACCCGTATGAACTACGGAACAAAACTTAAATTTGTTGACGGCAAGCGTTATAACACAAACTGGTATAAAGTTAAGCTTTCAAACGGCACAACAGGATATATCCACAAGGATTATGTTTCTGCTTCGGGCGGTTCAAGAGATTTGAATAATGTCAATAAGCAGAACCTCATTGATGCACTTTTGCAGTATCACCATGCGGCAGGTTCTTGCTATTGGGGACTTTTGTACAGAAGAGTTGACGAGGCGGAAACCTTCCTCTACGGCGATTATGACCGTGACGGTCAGCACAATTATCACCACTTCCATTTCTCATGTTACTCAAACCCGAGTTTCGGTATCTGATATTAATTTTTGCAAAGAAGGTCTTAAAATGAAAAAAATAGGTTTCATAGGTGCAGGCAATATGGCAACAGCCATTATAAAAGGTCTTATGGCACAAAACGACGGCAAGGCTGATTTTATCAATGTTTTTGATGTAAGCGAAGAAAAGTGTGCCGCTATGAAAAATATGGGTGCAAATGTAATGACATCTGCTGATGAAATTGCAAAGAACAGCTCAATTGTTGTTCTTGCAGTCAAGCCGCAGAATTATCCCGAAGTTCTTGAGTCCCTCAAAAACAGCATTACAACAGCCAAAACCGTAGTATCAATTGCCGCAGGCATATCTATTGCATATGTAAGAAAAGGTCTTGAATGTGACTGCCCTGTTGTAAGGGTTATGCCTAATACGCCTCTCTTGCTCAAAAAGGGTGCAACAGCTCTCTGTCCGTCTGAGAATATCAGCGATGATGACAAAACAATCGTTTACAATATGTTTGCAGGCAGCGGTGTTTGCGAATATATTGACGAAAGCCATATGAATGAAATAATTGCGGTAAACGGCAGCAGTCCTGCTTATATTTATCTTTTTGCAAAGGCTATGGCTGATTACGCAAAGAATTGCGGAATCGACTATGACAAGGCCATGAATCTTGTCTGTGCAACTCTTGAGGGTTCGGCAGCAATGCTCCGTGACAGCGGTGAGCCTGTTGAAACACTCATAGACAGGGTTTGCTCAAAGGGAGGCACAACAATTGCCGCTATGGATAAGCTTAAAGAACACGGCTTCTATGAGGCTGTTCTTGACGGCATGGACGCTTGTACAAAGAGGGCAGAGGAGCTTGGCAAATAATTTTGCCTTAACATAAAATGAATACATTCCTCATATATTTTAACGGACAACCAATGAGAGGAATGTATTTTATGAAAAGCATTGTATTTTCTTTTAAAAAGCGTTATCTTTTTCGCAGATCAAAGGGAATTTCACCGTCTGATGTCAGATTTTTTATAAGGCGATATTCCGTGGTGCTTATCTTTGTTTCGGCTTTTCTTACCGGACTTGTTTTCGGTTCAATTTATGCGTCAAAAGCCGATAAGCAAATGCTTGATTCCCTTGATTTTCTGTTTACTACAAATCTTGATGCAAGGCTCGGTCAGAATGCCGTCAGCACATTTTGTGCCTGCTTTGCATCTGATTTTATATTTCTCACGGTTGTATTCCTCTTGGGACTTGCACCGTGGGGAATACCGTTTTTGCCGTTTGTTTCAGCATTTAAAGGCTTTGGAACAGGACTTACTGCGGCATATCTTATTATTACATATTCACTTAAAGGAGCAGGTTTTTATCTGCTTGTTGTGTTGCCGGGAACATTTTTGTTCTGTCTGGCACTTGTAAAGCTGTCGGCATATGCTTTTGAAATTTCAAAACAGATGTTTTTCAGCTTAATCGGTCATTCTCATCAAACAAATTCTTTGAAAAATGAGGTGATTGATTTTTGTTCCCGATCTGTTTCGGCGCTCATAATGACCTTTTGTTCAACCTTGCTGGACACGGCTTTGTGGTGCTTGTTTTCGGGAGCGTTCAATTTTTAATTTTGGAGGGCGCTATGGCATCGGAAAAGAACGCTGTAGCATTGACAGGATTTTTCTCGTCATTGTTTCACAATTTACCACGACTTTTGCTAACGAATGTGCTTTTTGCATTGCCGTTTGCCGTAATATTCGGAATTTTCTTTTTGATTAATACCATTACGGGTCTTAATTCAATGTTTATATATTTTCTTACGATAATTCCGCTTTTTCCGTTTTATGCCGGCGTAACTCAGGTTACTTCCCATATGGTAAGGGGAGAGGAAAATGTTGATGTTTTCTCAAATTTCATCGGAGGAATAAAGGAAAATCTGCTCAGATTCCTCATACACGGCGTTGTGATGTATGCCGCTGTTTTTATCAGCTACTACTCAATTGTGCTTTATCTCGAACTCGGTTCAAAGAACGGAATGTTTTATGTTCCGCTTGTTATTTGTATTTTAATTGCAATTTTCTTTCTGTTTATGTTCTTCTATGTTCCGCCTATGACGGTTACTTTTGATATCAAGATGAAGGATATTTACAAAAACAGCGCACTTATGACAGTCGGTGAGCTTAAACACAATCTGTTTGCAGTTTTCGGAATTTTTATTTTATTCCTTGTTTGCGCAACGGTGCTTATGTGCAGTTTTACTCCGGTACTGCTCATCATTTTCACAATTGTTCTTGCATTGTTCGTTGTTCCGTCAATTTTATCTTTTATAATCAATTCTGCAGTTTATAAGAATATGTATTCAATGATTGTTGACAGGGATTCAAAGAGCAAGACAATTGATAAGAAAATGGAGAACAGACGCAAAGGTCAGTTCCGTGATGATGAAGAGCCTGTTGCAGAAGATTATTCGGATCTTGAAATTGATGAATCGGCTGACGGTGATGAATTTATTTTCTATAACGGAAAAATGATGAAAAGAAGTTATCTTTTAAAGCTTAAAAAAGAGGCTGAAGAAAGGAAGAACGCAAAATGAGCGGTAAACACGCAGTTAAAAGTTCAAAAAAATCATTGATAATAATTATTTGTGTTGTTGTACTTGTTGCAGTAATTGCAGGTGCGGTTATCCTGTTTATGAATCTTTCGGGTAAAAATAATAATTCGGCAACAACAGTACCGACTGCGGCTGCTTCAACAACCGCTGATAATACAAACTCAACACAGAATGTTTCCGACTCTGTATCCGAAACCACACAGCCTGCAACCAAATCGGGTGAAGCTTCACAAGAGCCGACAGAACAGGGATACACAGCCGAAACATCTTCAAATGACAGTGAAATTGTTGTTCCGACAATCAGCGGAGAGAAGCAAAAGCCAAAATTCAGTGCAACTCTTATTCCGTACTATGCAAAAGACGAAAATTCTTCTGAAGAATATTCTTTGAGAGATCTTTTCGGCTCTGCTTATTCAGGCGGCGGATTTACTTTTAATGAGGACGGAACATTCATTGACGGAATCACAAGTGCCTCGGCAAATTCGGGTGCGTACATCGTTGAGGGCGACTCCGTTGTAATAACATATTCCAACGATAAAAATGTTATTGCTACCGTAACCGAATGGAACGGTGATGTTCCTGCTGAAATTACCGTAAACTACGGCGGAATTATTGTATCCTTTAAGTAAAATATCGGTGATTAAAATGAGTAAAAAATCTGTTAAAAAGCCTGACTATGCAAAATTTGAGGCTAACAGGGCTGTAAAAAAGAAGAATAAGAAAAAGAAAACAACAGCAATTGTTTCATCGGTTATTGCCGCCTGCGTATTTATTAATGTGCTTTCCCCGTCAGTAACCGCCGAGCTTACCTCGTCTGCATGGGTTCCCGAAGGTGCTAAGAATGCGAGCGGTGATGAGGTTGAAATGAGTGAGGTTTACAACACAAATTACAGTGCTTATCAGGGTTCTATGTCATTTTCCGATGACGGCACTTTTACTTTATGGCTTTCGCCGGGAAGTCCGGATGACGGAACTCACAGCGGAAAATATACCGTGTCAGCTTCGGACAAAGTCAATTTGTCATTTGATGACGGAACAAATACTTCCGCCATACTCACACAAAAGAACGGTAAAATTTCGTCTGTTGTGCTTAAATATAACGACTATGAAATCACATTTGTAAAACAGTGAATACTTAAAAAAACAAAAGATATACGGTAAAATTTTCTGCCGTATATCTTTTTTATTTTTCTATATTCCGTCAAACAGACTTAGCTGTTCGGTTTTGCTTTCAAACTTATGCAAATACGAAAACACATTTTCAACTCCGAACATAATTCCGTGATTTCTGCAAACTTCTGAAATCCTGTTCATCAGAACATTATTGTTACTGCTTGTAAGCTGATATGAATTTCCGTATGTATAAATGTATCGTTCTTTCATATTCGGAAAGTGTTTGTCAAGCCGGCTGTAAAAATATTCTCTGTCACCGTCACGCAGAGTAAGACCTATGCCAAAGCATATTATTCCACGAACCTTTGCGTCAATGCAATACTTTAAAAGTCCGTCGATATTTTCTTTTGTATCATTTATAAACGGTAAAAACGGAGAAAACCACACAACACTCGGAATACCGTTTTCGTGAAATGCCTTGAGCGTTTCAAATCTTTCTTTAGTAACGGAAACATTCGGTTCAATTATTCTGCAAAGGCTTTCGTCTGCCGTTGTAAGCGTCATCTGTAACACAGCCTTGCTTTTATCGTTTATTTTCGTAAACAGGTCAATATCTCTCATAACAGATGCCGATTTTGTCTGTACGGTTACACCGAATCCGTAGCGGTTGATTATTTCAAGACATCTTCGTGTCAGTTTCAGTTCTTTTTCAAGGGGAATGTACGGATCGCTCATCGCACCCGTACCAATCATACATTTTCTGCGTTTCCTTTTTAAAGCGTTTTCAAGCAATTCCGGGGCATTTTCTTTCACCTCAATATCTTCAAATCGGTGATTCATCTGATAGCATTTACTGCGTGCGTCACAATAAATGCATCCGTGTTGACATCCTCTGTAAATGTTCATGCCGTTTGCGGCAGATAAAATTCCCTTTGCTTTGACCTTATGCATATAATCCTCCGCTTATTGTTTGGCATCGACAAACCACCTGTTTTCCTCCAAAAACAGATATCGTTCTTTGCCGAGAATATGGCAGGTGTAGCGTATTCCCGCACCGCCTGCTTTGAGAGACGCCGCATACCGCACATCGGAAATTTTGTCAATGCGGTATCTCCTTCCGTCATCCCACACAATATATTCGGGGATAAGATCTCCGTCACAATCAAATGTGGCAGTAACTTTAACATACTTTTTCATAGCTTGTTACCTCCCTTAAAATCAGAGAAACATCTTTAATTTTTCGCCTAAGATGCATCGTTATCATAAATATCCGACAGGATGAATTGTATGGTCCTCCTTTGGGTTAAAATCCGAAAGCTCCTTGTCATCAAGCAAAACGGCAGGGCGAACAGCATAATTGCCGAATCGCTTTTTTAATCTGTCAAGTGTTTTGTCAAGCTGTTCGTTCTGAATAAGTCGCTTTTCATCACGCAAAAGGCTCATCTGGTGCGGCTGATCATCGTGAATAAAATCCGTAACGCTTACCCCGATACTTCTCAGCGGCTTTTCCATTTTATAGCTTTTTTTGAAAAGCTCAATAGCCGTATTTGTTATATCCTTTGTAAGATTTGTGTGGATTTCCGTTGTGTGCTGTCGGTTGAATGACATCAGCTCGTTGTCACGAATCGTAATGCAAACCGTTTTTGCCATAAACCCCTGTTCACGCATTCTTCTGCAAACGCTGTCACACAAAACGAATATAACCTGTTTTACATCGTTAAAGGTTACCATATCTTTCGGCGTTGTGGTTGAGTTACCGATTGACTTTACCTCGCTGTTTTCGTTCATATGGGCAACAGGGGAAGAGTCGTATCCGTTTGCAAAGCCGTAAATTAGGTCGCCCCATTTTCCAAGATATGACCGCAACAGCGTAACATCGGCAGTTGCAATATCTCCAATCGTATAAATGCCGATAGATTCAAGCTTT
>ENA-OOPY01000114-OOPY01000114.1-human-gut-metagenome-genome-assembly--contig:-NODE-114-length-12348-cov-4.280078_pt1 | contig 12348 bp, 15 predicted proteins | sample MGYA00241084_ERZ501153 | MGnify/ENA primary metagenome ERZ501153 (study PRJEB25962, sample SAMEA2042436) | human gut metagenome | biome: human gut; feature: human-associated habitat; material: faeces...
GTTTCAAATGGGCGTGTCAAATTGTCTGCTCTACGACGGCTTTTTTCTTTTGCCGTCGTGCGGCAGATCATTTCAATATTCGGTTGAAGTATCGTTATTCGGTGTTAAGTTCTACTAATACAACCTCTGGACGATTATTAAATCGGAATGGAATAATACTATTTCCAAGGCCGCGGCTAACAACCATATTTGTCTTTCCGTCTGTATAAAGGCCGGAATCATATTTAGGAAACAGCCCTTGATTGGGGGCAACGAGCCCCCCAATAAAAGGTAATCGAAACTGCCCTCCGTGTGCATGACCACATAAAACCAAATCAACACCACAGCATACATAGGTTTCAAATAACTCTGGCCGATGTGATAGCAGTATAGTGTAACTGTTTTCGTCATCAATAAGGCTATTCAATTTTGTGTTGACCATGGCTGGCGCTTCATTAAACATATCGCCCTTAATCGTAAAGTCAGGATCAGAAAGCCCGATAAGGGTAATCATTTCGTTGTTATGCACTAACTGTATTGCTTCATCTTCAAGGACAGTTACGCCAGACGCTTCAAGCCCTGTTTTGAATTGATCATAATGTGAGAAGTTAGCTTCGTGGTTTCCAGTTACAAAGTAGACAGGGGCTATTTGAACAGCTTGTTTTATAAAATCAAACGCAATCTCAATGTCTGTATGTCCAGCATCGATTAAATCTCCAGTTATCACAATAATATCCGGTTCGTGTTCAGACAGCAATTCTATCAATTCTGTATTGCTTTCTCCAAATTCAGCATTATGCAAGTCGGACACTTGTGCAATCCGAAAATTAGAAAAGGCAGATGCTATGCGATCGCTGGAGATATTAACCATACTTACCATCAATGCTGAATTGCCCCATATAGTATAGATTATCAAAACCAGCAGTATAGTTGTTAATACACAAATCTTCACCAATACTCTGGTGGAAAGGATTTTTTTCATTTTTTCCTCTCTTTCATCAACTTAATTATAAAAAAATCAGCTTACAAACAGGTGAATTTCAACTTACGAATTTGTAAGACAAAAGTGGGCGGCTTCTAAAGCCACCCGCTTCAAAAGTAGAATTACTGTGCGCTGATTGTATCAACAATGGACATATTGCGTATTCTCTTGATTGGCCCATGCACAGCCAGAATTACAGAGCTTACGACAATCAACAGAATAACAGCTACCTCTGGTAATGGAGGAGTCCAAGCATCCCCCCATCTATAACTTATCAACATTCCAAACAATAGCTTGTTACAAAACAGTCCCAACACCGTACCAACTACACCGCCGATTATGGTATAGGTGAAGGCTTCTGCAACAATCATTTTACTTAGCTGTCCCATGCTAACGCCGATAGCACGGAAAGCGCCATACTGTTTCAACCGTGCAGACACACTCATGGAAATACTATTGATTATGTTAAAAATTGTAATCATTGCAATTAGGACGAGGAATCCATAGATGAACAGCCAAAAACAATAGTAAGTTCCCATGGTACTGCTGTTACCCATGCGTTCATCAGCGAAAGTAAATGAGGAATCTACCATTTGGCGGATCACATAAACATCTTCGTCTGTTGTGCCTTTCACTAACTGCACATCAATAACCGTATATTTCGACTCGCCAGTAATTTGTTCAAATGTATCCTCTGAACAAATAATTGTTCCAACACCGGCGGCACTGTAAAACGGACAGTCGGACAACATTCCCACGATTTGGATTTCTTTACTTTGTCCGTTTGTATTCAACGATACAGTATCGCCTATTTGTATTGTGTTCTGCGAATTATAAACAATTAAGCCCGTCCCTAAATCAGTTTGCACAGATTCCAGAGAACCCTCTAATAAATAGTCCTTTGCCCAATCAAATTGATACTGCTCATAAGAGATTAAATCCATCTTTTTTTCAATACCGTTTGTGACAGACGGAACCTCGTATGCAAATTTTCTTCCATACGCTAAATCCACAACAGGATTTTCCTTTAGATCATCAAGTAATGCTTTGTCAATAGCACAGGCGTTATCAGGGCTTATGATAGATAAATCTGCTGTCCAAGGTTGGAGCGGTGTTAAGGTATGCTGCATGAACTCAACTGTTACAGAGAATGAAAGGAAAAGGATAATACTGAGAGCAAATGAGCTTGTCATCAAAAACAGATTTTTCCGATTTGCTTTTGCATGATAAATTCCAAGTGCTGTATCAATCTTAAGCAGTTGTGTATTAGCAGCATTTCTTGCAGGCTCCAAGTCGTTTGCATTACCGGAAACCGCTGCCAACGGAGATACTTTTGCTGCTTTCTTTGCCGGAGAATAGGCAGCGAACAAAACCGTTACCAAGCCCACAACGATTCCTGCAAGAATACTTGGTACGCTAAATCCGAATGTAGACATCGCTTTGAAAAATTCCGGACTTAGGAAACGCAAAATCGCACATAAGACCCAAATGACAACTATACCGATGGAAATACCCACAGGGATTGCCAAACGGCACCAACTAAGCGCCTCTTTCCGTACTAAGCGCATAATCTGTTTTGGTGTTGCACCGATACAGCGCATAAGGCCGAAAAATTCGGTACGCTGGGCTACATTGCTGTTCAGGCTGCTTGCAATCATCATAATACCAGCTAACATTACCAGTACAAACAATACAGCCGCAGCCAAGTAAACCTGTAACAAAAAGGGAACGCGGCTTTGTCCAAGCAATCCAAGCAGATTGTTGTTGGAAGATATTTGTTCATTCGATAAATTGCATTGTTCTTTCAAATCTGCAATTTTCCCTTGTATATTTCTTGTGTTTGCAAATTGAGTAAAAAACATAATGCCGTAATCATTCGGCTCCCCGTCTGATACATTCGGATAAATCGCGCAGTAATCCTCTGTGTTCAAAATGATGCCGTAGGAGTCGCCACTCATGATCGAGGCGGTATTATTCATAAATCCTGATATGGTAAAATTCAGTTTATCGCCATCAGGAGTTTCTACGGCAATGGGATCACCAATCGCAACACCCATTATCTGCTTTGCATTTTCAGTCACCAACGCTTCATTACTTGTCTGTGGAAAAACACCTTCTTCAAGTTGGTCAGTCCAGATTTCAGTTATATAGCTTTCATCACAACCGCATATCGCTACATCTTTTCCACCCAAAGTGTAGCCTAAATCTCCACGATAATTGAGTACGCCATACGGTGAAAATACTTCAATATCAGGGCGTGAAGCAATAATTGCTGCTTCTTCATTGCTGATATTCTTAATGGCAATATGCCAATTCCCAGACTCCTGCTGTGCCTGCAAAATCTGGCTGCGGATGAACATATCTGCCATTCCAAAAATAGTTGTAACCAGAAATACCGCCAGCACAATGCAGAAAATAGACATTCTGCTTTGCTTCTTGTGGATTTTTGCGGATATGGGAACAAGGTCAAGATAATGCTTCATTTGTTTTTCCTCCCAAATCCGTCAAAACGCCATCTGATACCCGGAACACCCGATCAACGGATGCAGTCAAATCCTTATTGTGGGTAATCATCAGGATTGTTTGCTGATAGCGACGGGACGCCTGCGTAAGCAGGGCGATAACATCCTGACTATTCTTGCTGTCCAGATTGCCAGTAGGTTCATCTGCCAGAATCAGTTTGGGCTTTGTGATTAACGCCCGGCCAATGGCAACACGCTGCTGCTGTCCGCCGGATAGTTGGCTCGGCAGGTGATGTCGACGCTCGGTAAGTCCCAAGAGTTCCAAAATTTCTTCTACTGCTGCCGGGTCTGGTTTGCGATAGTCCAAAAGAAGCGGAAACATGATATTCTGCTCCACATTCAGCTCGGAAACCAACTGAAAGGATTGGAAGATAAAGCCGATATTACGACGGCGGAAAATCGTGCGCTGTTCCTCTTTCATGGAAAACAGGTCTTGTTCATCAATCCAAATGTGGCCGGAAGTAGGGGTATCCAAAGCTCCAATACAGTTCAGTAATGTGCTTTTGCCAGAACCGGATTCACCCACAACGGCAGCAAATTCGCCTTTATCCAGGGAGAAGGAAACCTTCTTCAACGCTTCGACTTTCGCCTCACCCTTGCCATAAGTTTTACATAAATCTTGTACTTTTAATATTTCCATAGTCATCAGTACCTCCTTTCTCAAAAGGATAGCAAAAACAGCTTACAAGCAGGTGAATTTGACCTTACAGATCCGTAAGGAAAGATAGTGTAAACAGCGTACCTTTTCCGACTTCACTTTGTACGGAGATAACACCGTTTTGACCCTCAATAATGGACTTGGCAAGGGGAAGCCCCAGCCCGATTCCTTGTGTATCAAGGGAATGTTTGCTGCGATAAAAGCGTTTAAAGATATGGTAAATATCTTCCGGGACTATGCCGTTACCATTATCAGAAATAAAAATCCGAAACATAGCAGGAGTGCGCTCCCATGTAATACGGACAATACCGCCAGCTTGCGTGTGATCCAGTGCATTTTTTACAATGTTTCCAATCGCTTCACCTGTCCATTCCATGTCACAAATAAGCTGCTGTTCACCATCGCCATCTATCTGAATCTGCTTGCTTTCGCTTTTAGCCCTGGTGGTTAGGTCATTGACTGAATGAGCTATCAGCTCGGACACACGGCAACTTTTTTTCTCAAAAATGATGTTTCCCGTATCCAGTCGGGTTATCTTCAACATGGATAAGATTAACTGCTCCATACGCTTTAGAGAAATACCCATCTTCGCCGCAAACTGTTTGACCGTTTCTGCATTTTCTGGCTCACTTTCAATGATCTCCTGATACATAGTGAGGGCTGCCAGAGGCGTTTTGAGCTGGTGAGATATATCGGATATGGTGTCTTTCAAAAACTCTTTTGCTTTACGTTCTGTTTCATTTTTGGATTGGAGCATAGTTGCAAGCTGTTCTATCGAAGAAAACACTTGGTAGATAGCCCCCTCATAATTCTGCGGTAAATGACAAGAGTAATCCCCGTTGATGTAATTTAGCAATATTCTGTCGACCTGTTGATACAATCGCTTCCTTTTCCAGAAAAAAATAAATATTCCTATGGCAAGCACAAAGAGAAAAAATAGCACAGTGCATAGCATGGCGCAGAAAGCGGAACGCTGAAATTGATTGAAATAAGGCCGCATACTGCTTTCTGACTGTTTTCCCAAACCCGCAGCCGCTAATAATGACCTACCATCGTCACTGATGTCTGTGTTCGTAAAGGCAACTGCAACCACTTCTTTCGGAACACCCTGTTCTAAAAGTGAGGATGAAACCGCTTCATCATGTTTGAGCCATAGGACTTCCGCATCGTTCACCTGATAAATAGTCAAAACGGTTGCTGTACCTACAAACAGCAGAGCAAACAAAGTCAAAAATAGCAGGAACCCTTTAATCTGTCTATCTTGGTACAAACTCATATAGACACCTCTTTCCATTGGTAGCCGAACCCACGAATGGTTATAAGGTGTTCTGGATGGGACGGATTGGTTTCCACTTTTTCACGAAGCCGCCGTACATAGACGGACAGGGTATTATCATCAACAAAATTTCCTGTATCATCCCACAGCTCATTTAGAATGATGTCCCTTGTCACAACGCGATTTGCGTTTCTTACCAGCAGACAAAGCAAACGATATTCGGCGCTTGTCAAATCCAATGCTTTTCCCTTTAAGGTTGCACGGCTACCCAACAGATCAATGGTAATGTCGCCACATTCCATAGAAGTGTTTTTTTCGCTTTTGGAAACTCCGGCCCGACGCAACAGCGCCCGGATGCGGGAACACAATTCCCCCAGTTTGAAAGGCTTGGTGATATAATCGTCCCCACCGCTATCTAATCCACGAATTATGCTGACTTCTTCATCCGATGCAGTCAGGAATATAATCGGTATCTGCTGATTTTCTTTTCTTACTCTTTCGCATACGTCAAATCCTGTTCCATCTGGCAGAGTAACATCCAAAATCAATAAATCGTATCGGTCGAGTTCGGATAAGTATTGTTTTGCTTCGCATACTGTACGGGCAACTTCAACATCAAATTCATTCTTTTTCAAAGAGTAGACCAAGCCATCTATTAGACTGACATCATCCTCCAATAGCAATATTCTATTCATGTTTTAATTCCTTTCCTTGTTTTGTCCTCATATCCACAGGTTTCTCCGCGTCTTTCGGGATCAACCAGATTGTAGCCATCTTCACAGCGCCGGGAATACGGCCACCGGCGCAATAATAGTTTATCCGTCGAGGGGTCACGCCCCACTTTTCGGCAGCCTCTTTCAATGTCATATAGTCCATTTCGCACCTCCACAGGATATATTATTAGGGTTGAGCAAAACGCGCGTTTTGCAAAGTTGAGTCACAATATATAGAGCTCAAATGAGCTGGATAGTACTATTTAATGTATAGCCTTATGAGCAAATCGGAGTTTTGCTCAACCCTATATATTATAGTTCTCTGCCTCGAATAATACAAGTTAGAGCCTACACGGATACGAAATAAAATACTACTTAATGTAAAATTTCATTACATTCTCATAATCCAACCCGAAATGTAGAATGATATAGGGTGATATGAAAATGAACCAAGATGAAAGAAGGTTTGACTTCCACGGCCTCGGGGCGGCTCTCAAACGAGCCAGAGAAGAAAAGGGATGGACACAAGCCTATGTTGCGGAATTAGTAGACCGTGACTCCCGTACCATTATGAATATTGAGAACAAAGGTCAGTATCCCAGCTTCGACCTTTTTGTTAAACTCATTACTATGTTTGACGTTTCAGTTGACCAGTTTATTCATGCGGACGGAGGGGCAAGGTCAAGCTCTTGCAGAAAGCACATTGATGTTCTTCTAAACTCCATGAATGAAAAAGAGCTTGTCGTGATAGAAGCCACAGCCGAAGGCATTAAGAAAGCCAGAGAAACGGAGGTTCCAGAATAAGGGCCTCTGTTTTTTTGCGCCATTTTAGGGGCTGCCGCTAAGTGGCAAGCAATGCCTCTGTGGCCACAAGTGGCACAAAGGCGGCTTGTTGGGGCTCGCCCCAAACCCGTATCTTCGGGCCAACATGGCCCGAAGTGTCAGCGTCGCTTTGCTCCTTATTTTCATAACCTTAACGCCCCTTTTCCTGCTTTCTTCCCGGCTCGGTGTAGCCCATCAGAGTGTCAATGTTCGCCTTGATCGTGACGATCTCCTGCATATCCCGTCGTGCCTTCTGGTATTCTCCATAGAGCTGTTTTTTCTTTGCTGTGAGCTTGCGGCATTCCTCCTTCAGCACATCCATTTTAGGGAGCTTCGCCCCGCCCAGCAGAGAGCGCATTTCCGCTTGTGCAGCCCGGTACAGTTCAAGGTCGGCCTCATGCTCCGCAAGGAATTTCCGGCTGTACTTCGTCGCCTTATACTGCTCAAAGACTGGGCGGGTTTTGGCATACTGAACCGTTGCGGCCTTTAGCCCGGCATTGGTTTTCATGGCCTGCTCCGTCTGCTTGACCTGTTCGGAAATAACATGGAAACGGTCTGCCGCCTCGGTGGCTTTCTTCGCCAACTGCTCATAATCGGTCAGGTTATTGTCCTGTATATAGGCAAGAGCGGCGGCCATCTGCTTAATGTTAAATACCTTCGCCCAGCGTTCATATCCCGGCCCCTTACCGGCAGCCAGCTTTGCTTGAATATCCACCGCCAGACTGATTTTCCGCTCCGAGCGCCCGGGGCGTTTTTCTTTGCCCTCAATGGCGGACAGAACATCTTGCAAGTCGTAGCCGTCCCCCAGCGTGGAGGCACGCAGACGGGTGAAGCGTTCCTGTCCGGGGGCGCGGCATGACACATATTTCCCCGGCTTTATCTCATAGCCCGCCGCCTGTAACCGCTGCAACAATTCCTCAAAACTGGAAACTTGGGGGATAAGCGCGTCAACAGTGGTTTTCAGCTTGCCTTTCCAACTTGTACCCGTCTTTTCTGCCTGGTACTCCGCATAGCTCTTTCCCTTGCTGCCCTTGCCGGGGACGACAACGGACAAGCCATTTTCCCGGCACAGCTTGTCGCTCATGTTCCGTATGCCGTAATAGCTCCTTTTGTTGGAATTATATTTGCGGTGGTCTACGAAATTTACGGCGCAGAAAATAATGTGATTGTGGACGTGTCCTTTGTCAATGTGCGTCGTGAGTACATATTCATGCTGCCCCTTTGTTACCGCGTCGGCAAGCTGCTTTCCGATTTCATGGGCTTTCTGATAATCGACTTCCCCCGGCTCAAAGGACTGTATCAGATGAAAGGCTAAATTGTTCCCCTTTTGGAGTGCTTGCGACAGGGTATATTCAAACTCAATATCTGCCGTTTCATAGGAGCAACCGAAAGAGGACACAAGCATTTTCCCGTCCGTCTTGTCCGGGTTTTCGATATAGTCAAGGGCTTTGCTTAGAGTGCTTTTAATAGGCTTAATCTTTGTAACCGCCATATCTCCGCAAGCACCCCCTTTATTTCCTCTATGTCCTCTTGGTATGCGTTCCCCGTCGCGTTTACGCGGCGTGCTATCTGGTTGACGTTGACACCGATTTTCTGTATCTCTGCGGTCATAGCCTTTATATCGGCGTGGTCTATCTGAATGATATACCCGTCAATGGCAATCTTCCGCAGATACGCCGCCATGTTCCGGGTGGGTACGAGCTTCATTTTTTCCAGTATTAAATCCCGTTCCGCTTCCGTCACTCTGAATTTGATTTGCACTGTCCTTTTGCGTCCGTCCATGTGTTCGCTCCTTTCCTTTCCGTTCCGAGGGTTTGGGACACTTCCCAACAAGCAATTTTCAACCGACGCGCCGCAGCGCGGGAGGGCGAAAATACGGAAGTGGTACCCGCTTCCTATGCTTGCTACGAATGTTTTTATCCTTTAGGCTCTTATCACCTACTACGGAGAAAAAGCGATTTTGCCAAACTTACGCAAAAGAAAAACGCTGCAACCTCAAAAAAGATTACAACGCTTTCTAAATCCTGTTCAGTTTTAAGTCGGACATTCCTATTCGCCCTCTTTTTCGACTTCGGAAATCTCCTTTGCCGTTGCGGTTACAATCCGTATGCCTGTATCGCTCATACCGTCAAGAAGCGCGTCAAGCTGCCGCCGCTGCGTGTTCTTCTCCGGCGGCGTTTCTAAAAGGAATTGGTCTACGGATATATGGTAACGCTGTATCAGCTCAAAGAATATCTGTAAACTTGGGTGCTGCCCCTTGTTCTCAATGTTCGCAAGGTAGCGCGGCGAGATAAACATTTCGTCGCCTACTTTCTTGCGGCTCTCCTTGCATCCCTCACGCGCTGCCTTTATCGCTGCCCCAAAAGCCTTAAAGTCGTATCGTGGTACTGGTCTTTTTGCCATAGTTATTCACCCTATTACATTTTACTGTTCCCCTTTCTTCTTGGATATGTCTACGTAGTTCTATCAGTTAGCCAAAATAATTCATATATATATATGTTGACAACAAGCTGCTTTTGTATATAATATTATATAAAAGGGGGGGAATGTTTATGTTACATAGCATGCGTATTCGATAAGCATTGAAATCAAAAAAGATTTTTCCCATTTTCAATATGGGCTTTTTTGTCATGCTTATTTTGCGTATGCTATACAACAAAACTAACGACGTATAGACATAGTATAAAAACTATGCCTTAATTTTGTTGTAGTATTATATGTATAAATGCAGGTCAATGCTCATGTTGAGAATTGACCTGCATTTTTTTGCGCAAAAGGAGAAATATTATGCTTGAAAAATATTGGATAAAATGTCCAATTTGTAACGGAAAGACGAGGGTTCAAGTATTTTATAATACGGTATTAAGAAATTTTCCTCTTTTCTGCCCTAAATGTAAATTAACGCATATCGTTGATGTTGAAAAACTAGAAATCATAATCAAAAACTCTGAAAAACAAACTTTTTAATTTTGAAAAGGAAGGATATTTAAATGAAACACTTACCTAAAAGTACACCTACGGAAATATTGAATGACCCATACGGATTTACTTACAAAGAAATGTCGGAAGTAATTGGAGAGGATAAAGCAAGAGCCTTATATACGGAATTGTATAAACAGCCATTTCACAAAGAAAATCTATCAATATCAACAAAAAAAGTCTATAAAAGTAGCGATACTGAAAAGTATGTTTATGAATTGAAAGATAACAGGTATATTGAAACGGTTTTTATTAAACGGCGAGATGGTGGGACTGTTTGCGTAAGTACGCAAGTTGGTTGTTCTGTTGGCTGTATTTTTTGTGAGTCCGGACGCAATGGTTTTGTTCGTAATCTAACACCGTCTGAAATTGTGCAGCAGGTTGTATTGATACGTCAAAAAGTAAATCGTATCGTTTTTATGGGAATGGGAGAACCTTTATTCAATTACGACAACTTGATTGCAGCAATCCATATTCTTCGAGATAGAAATGGACTTAACTTTCCAACCGACGGCATTACCGTATCAACAGTTGGTCCAGTTAATCAATTAAAAAAATTGCGCGAAGAACATCTAAAAATTCAGTTGACAATATCTTTACATGCAGCAACACAGGCTGCGAGAAACTGTATCATTCCTCATATGCACATGTACGCTATTGAAGATGTTGTTAAGCAAGCATTGTCCTATTCTCAAAGGCATAATCGAAAAGTGGTATTTGCGTATTTGCTTTTACCAGGTATAAATGACCGTTCCTCAGATATAAGGCAACTTGCAAAATGGTTTAAGGGCAAAAATGTTATGATTAACGTGCTGCAATACAACCCGACGAGTAATTCAAAAATTAGAGCACCACAAAAACAAGAAATGGTTGCGTTCAAACATCAATTAGAGCAAACAGGACTTGAAGTTACCATGAGAGTTTCTCATGGTAGAGAGATTAAAGCAGCTTGTGGACAGTTAGCTAATACATATAATAAAGCCAAAAAACAACAGAAATAATTTAATTAAAAGAGCCAGACGCACAGACGCAGAGCCGATAACCCGTAGCCAAGAGGCACACGGTTTATCGGCTCTTTTCTTTTGATAATAGCTGCGCTGGCATACACAACAAGACCGTTTCCGTTCGGCCTTGCGGCGCAGAACGGCGGTTTTAAAATATTGCATTTCAAGCCGCCGTTTTCCTTTTGAAAATTTGGATCAACGGTGGGTGTGGTAAAGTCGCCCTTTTTTAAGGATACGGCGGTGTCCGAGGAGGTATCGCCGTGTCCATTTTTATTTACTGTAACCCGCCTAATGCTTTGCGGTCAAAAAAAGCTATGCTCCGCAAGCGGGATATTCCGGCTATGAATGTGAACTGTCAATACATTTAGCTACTGCTTACATTTCCTTTGCGCCCGTCCGCGTCTTGCGGACGGGCGCATTTTGCTTTTTTCAACTTTTTTCTGAAAAGCGCACTCAAGAGCCATCTCCCGAACGGGTACGGAGCGAAAGGGGCAGAGAGGACAAGCCCTTAACTCCCGTCCTCTACTCCACGCGGGAAGGAGGTGAACTCTATGGAGCTATCTTCTTCCGACAAGGAAAGAATACAACATCAGTACGACGCATTAGCAAAGAAAACTTTGGTCGGCGAAGCGAAAAGCCACCGCCGCACTCTTGCGAAACGCGCAGCACGCGAAGTTACTTTTTCGGATTTGAGCGAAAGCGAACTCGCGCAGCTTTTCACAACGGACGAATACGAAAGCGATTATTTCCGTTTTCAAGTGTCCGGCTTTGATGTACTCGTCAAAAATGAACTGCTTGCCGAAGCCCTTAACGCTTTGCCCGAAAGGAAACGCGACATTATCCTTTTGTCCTACTTCTTGGATATGAGCGACGCGGAAATTGGCGAACTGCTGAATGTTGTACGCACGACGGTTTTCCGGCACAGGAAATCCGCGCTTGCGAAAATCAAACAGTATTTGGAGGGAAAAGCAGATGATGAATACCGTTAGGAAGTCTGAAAATCTGTTGCCGTTCCCTGTCATTTCCGCAGCGGCAAACGGCGACACAACCGCCATGTGCGCGATCTTGAAGCACTACGAGGGTTACATAGCGAAACTTTGTACCCGCACGCTGAAAGACGACGCGGGCAATACCTATTCCTATGTGGACGAGGAAATGCGTAACAGGCTGCAAGTGCGCCTTATTACCCGCACCCTTGCTTTTCATGTAGGATAATCTTTTAGCCCATGCGGGGAGCGTGTCCCCTTTCCACGCTTCCCGTTATGGGCTATTTGTCGTTCCGCAAAAGCATATCCGCTGTTGATGTGCTTTTGCAGGCCGACAAAGCCTATTGTTCTTTGACAAAGAAAGCGGCCTTTGGTGCGCAGCATAACAGGCAAACGGGTACATTCCGTCTGTACCGAGCCAGTCGGC
>ENA-OOPY01000119-OOPY01000119.1-human-gut-metagenome-genome-assembly--contig:-NODE-119-length-11941-cov-1.856217_pt1 | contig 11941 bp, 13 predicted proteins | sample MGYA00241084_ERZ501153 | MGnify/ENA primary metagenome ERZ501153 (study PRJEB25962, sample SAMEA2042436) | human gut metagenome | biome: human gut; feature: human-associated habitat; material: faeces...
CTGGTCTTACGTGTTACTGGCAAATTCAGCCAAACAGAAATGACATTTCTTTTGATGAATGGGTCGAGATGGATATACAGTATATCCGTGAACGCAGTTTTCTCGTGGACTGGAAAATCATATTTAAAACAATTATCGCAGTTCTTACTAAACAAGGAAGATGATTTGTAAGGTACATATGAAAGGCATAATTTTAGCAGGCGGGTCGGGTACCCGACTTTATCCGCCATGTGCCATGTAAGCCGACAAAGTGATATTACCGATTTTGAAGAAGTTGTAAAACCGGATTGAATGATATATACAGTTTTAACAAGATTCATACACTGACAGTGTTCGATTCAACAATCCAACACTTAGAAAAAACATCATTGCAGGGTATGCAGGGTTCGATTATATAAAGCAACACTTCGACTATAGAGAAATAGAGACGAGTGTACTTAACTGATATTTTATGGAGTAGAAAACAGCTGAAATCAGAGAGAAATACTATCTGCGAATAGCTGATGTGTACATAGATATAAAGGAGCAGAGGGGACAATATTGGTTGGAGAACACTATGAAAGATAGATTTGCAGTGTCCATGTTCGGACAAAAACGACTGTCCCGTGAGGGTGGGATAGAGATTGTTGTAAAAGAATTATGCACCAGAATGGCAAGAGATGGATGTCAGGTTACCTGCTACAACAGATCCGGTCATCACGTGAGTGGTGCAGAGTATGACAATAAAATTGAATATGATGGAATCCGACAGAAATTTGTTCCAACCATTGAAAGAAAAGGTCTTGCAGCGGTTAGCTCCTCTTTTTTTGCGGCTCTGTACAGTGCTTTTGGAAAATATGATGTGGTCCATATTCATGCAGAAGGTCCGGCTTTTTTTTCATGGCTTCCAAAGATGTTTAGGAAGAGGGTTGTGGTTACCATTCATGGTATAGACTGGCAACGGGAAAAATGGAAGTCAGGATTTGGTTCTAAATTCATCCGGCAGGGTGAAAAGAATGCAGTAAAGTATGCAGATGAAATCATCGTTCTAAGTAAAGGTGTTCAGGATTACTTCAAAGATACCTATGGTAGGGAGACACATTTCATTCCGAATGGTGTGAACAGACCGGAAACCCGAGAAGCCGGTTTAATAACAGAAAAATTTGGACTGACGAAAGATTCCTACATATTATTTCTTGGTCGACTGGTACCGGAAAAAGGTATCAGGTATTTGGTTGAAGCGTTCAAGAATGTCAAAAGCAGATACAATCATGACGTCAAGGTGACACGAACATACGGTACTGACAGAATAAACGCCCTTTATATTCTTGAAAGGACATTGAATATGAAGTCGGTTGCAGTTACCGATGAGGTCGTTTGCAAAACAAATTCCTCCGGCAAGAAAAGAGTTATAAACCAGTCTGAAACCATTCTCGCTATAGAAAAGCAAAATAAAATGATAAAGATGTTTCAAAAATGGATCTGGGAGGATGAAAGAAGAAAAGAACGTCTTGAAATGATTTTTGAGAACAATTTCAGTTGCGTTCGAAAAAGAATTTTTGACGGATCATTTTTACGGTTTCCGGAGATTGTGCCCTGCATCAAGGCCCATTTCTGAAAAATAGTTACTAAATTTTTATACGATTATTGCATTTTAATATTTAATGTGATAAAATGAAATTGCGAAACAAATTTTAATAATTTTGCTGCTTAGTGGGTGTGTATTTTTATCTCGGTAATAATGCAGGCTCTGTTTTCACACACTCTGGTAGCGTTGAAAATTTGTTTCGCAGCAATTGGAGCTATGTGTTTTTCGTGCGTGGCTTCGGCTGCACACTTTTTAAATTTGGAGGAGATTTTTATGAGAAAATCCTGCAAAAAAATTGTTTCTGTGCTGATTGCAATGATAATACTGTTTACTGTAGCTCCGATTACAACATCTGCATTAACACAAAATGATGTTGTTAGTTGGATGGATTCAAAAAACGGAACCACAATTTACGACGGAGGATCACAATGCGTTGCTGCTTTTAACTCGTATTTGCGTATTTGGGGTATATCAAATCCTATTTCAAAATACCCTGTAAATTATGCGTATCAGATTTTTAATTACAACGCACCTGATGACTGGCAAAAAATATCAGGAAGCGGTAATTATCAAGTGGGCGATGTAGTAATATGGAATAGTTCAGTAGGTGGAGGAGCCGGTCATGTTGGAATGGTATATTCTACAAGTGGCGGTACAGTAAAAATTTTTGATCAAAATTATGTAACAAAGAATGTATGTGGTATACATAATATTGCACAAACCAGTGCTATTATAGGGGTGTTTAGACCTCCACTTGGCAATAACCTACCTGATCAAGTAGATTTAGGAACAGATTTTTATGCGTATATTATGAATACTAATTCGTGGAAACCGTTAGTTAATGATAGCTCGCATAATGCCTGTTTCAATTATGATGTTTATGAAAATCAAAAGATATGGCACTTTATAAAAAAATCTAACGGTAGTTATAAGATTATTTCTTTATTTGATAATAATGCATTGGATGTAGATTTGGGCAAAAGCGATAGTGGAACAGATGTGGGAGTATGGACTGATTCTGATACGGCTAATCAAGAATGGTTTATTTATGGTTCTTCAGCACAATATTATCTAAAGCCTAATTGTTCAAATTGCGTTTTAGATATGACAGGAGGAAAATATTATGATGGCGTAAATGCTCAGATATTTACAAAGAACGGTACTGATGCACAGCTATTTCAAATTTGGAAAGTAGATATAGTGGGAGATTTCTCAATTAAAAGCACTGTTGATGATAATATAGTTAATTTAGATTGGACCCCCTCAAATAATGCGGAAGGATACAAAGTAAATATTTGGAATACTGATTCAATAGAAGATACACCTTATTGTTCATGTGTAACTACAAATACACATTTTAGCAAAGAACTACCCCAAGGCAATTATCGAGTTTGCGTGTTTTCATATAATAATTCTTCAGAAAAAGCCAGCAATATTATTTATGTAACAACAAAAGATGTTATTTCAAGTATTGATATAGACTCTCTAGGTTTTAAACTTTCTTTATCTTCAAACAGCTATACCTATGACGGCAAAGCTAAAACTCCAACAGTTACTATAAAAAATGATACTGCAACATTAATAAAAGATACCGATTATACTGTTGAATATTCAAACAACATAAATGCAGGAACAGCAACTGTAACGGTAACCGGTATTGGCAACTATACAGGCATATTAACTAAAACATTTATTATCAATAAAGCACAGCAGACCGTAAATGCAACAATATCTTCAAACACCTTAGATATTGGCGATACAAGCGAAATTACTGCAAGCGGACAAGGAACAATAAGCTATATTTCAAGCAACACAAATGTTGCAACAGTAAACAACTCAGGAATTGTAACAGGAATAAGTGCAGGAACGGCAACTATTACTGTTACTGCTACAGGTAACAACAATTATAATGAGGCAAGCAAAACTTTCACTGTTTTAGTAAAGAACTCGCATGTGTTAGGCGATGTAAACTGTGACGGAGTAATAAGTATTGCAGACGCAACAACACTTCAAAAATATCTTGCAAACATTGTTGATTTTAATGATGAACAGCTTGCTGTTGCAGATACAAACGGTGATGGAAGCGTTTCAATAGCAGATGCGACACAAATTCAGAAATATCTTGCACAACTTATTCCTTCACTCGGTTAATATTTCAAAAATCCTATCTGACTATTGCAGTCAGGTAGGATTTTTAATACATATCAAATATATTGACAATTATGTTTATATGCGCTAATATTCACTTGAGGTGATAATGACTATGACCTGTGTAATCTACGCACGATATTCGAGTGATAATCAGCGTGAGGAGTCCATTGAAGGACAGTTAAGAGAATGTAAAGAGTTTGCCGAAAAGAACGATAGGTTCTATGTCAATAGTTGGGGTAGCATTAAAAGAGACCACCGAAAATTTTGTGTAAAAGTGAATAATAGACTTCCTTTCAAGCAATAATGGAAATAGAAAAATTAAAGCTTGAAAGGAAGTTTTTTAATGGCAAAAGCACCGGCAGAAATAATGAGAGAATTTGTAAGAAGTCAGAATTTCACATCAACAGATGAAGTGATGGCAGCGATGAAAGATATGTTCAAGGACATTCTTCAGGAGGTTATGGAATGTGAGCTTTCCGATGAACTCGGCGAGCTTGTAAAATAAAGTGTGTAAGTTAAAAAAATAGCTTGCACACTTTTTGCATTTGTGGGAAAGTGTGCAACAATGAAAGAAAGGACAGAAAAGGAATGAACGAAATGGCAAAAAAGAGAGAAAGCACACCGGGCGAGAACCTCGCAAAGCAGATAATTGAACAGTATCATCCAGAAAAAGGAAGTGTTCTTTTCATTGATGAAGCTTACTCTCTTGTAGATGACAGAAACGGTTCTTTTGGCGATGAAGCAATTAACACTATTGTTCAGAAAATGGAAAACCATCGGGACGATGTTGTCGTTATATTAGCAGGGTATCCTGACAAGATGGAAGGGCTCCTTCAAAAGAATCCGGGTCTCAGGTCGCGAATTGCCTACCATGTTCCATTCAACGATTACGATACGGCAGCACTTTGCGAAATAGCAAAACTTATCGCAAAACAGAAAGGGCTTACATTTACTGATGAAGCTTGTAATAAACTGACTGTCTTGTTTGATGCCGCAAGGAATGAAAGCGATTTCGGTAATGGCAGATATGTCAGAAATGTAATTGAAATAGCAAAGATGGCTCAAGCCTCCAGACTGCTAACAATGGATTTTGATTCCATTGAAAGTGAAGATATTGCATTAATCACCGCTGATGATATTGAAATTCCTAAGTCAAGTGCAAAGACGGAAAAGAAACAAATTGGTTTCAGCACATAATGCACCGCATTTTTACATTGGTAAACTGTATATTATGAATATAGAAAAGAAAGGACGGAGAACATTTTGATTGGTCATAAAAGAGCTGGCAATTGAACATTTCGGAAAGATCAAGCGTTTTGAGGCTTCTTTCCATGAACAACTCACCGAGATTTCTGATTCCAACACAAATGATATTATTCAGGCAATTGGGTTGATAACTGCAAACAAGAGCCTGACAGATCATGTTGCTACTGATAATTCAGCCGATAATGACGATTCGGATACTTCATCTTACGATAACTCTTTAGGCAACAAGTATATCTATCAGAATATTATACCTGAGTTCCATTATCAGAACTTTAGTGCTGACACAAACGCTTATCAGCAGGTATCGCTTTCGGTAACTCCTGAAAGAACAAATGAAATTGTAAATTATATTGCATTTGCGTTTGTTTACGGTTATAATGAGAATGAAATGACGGTTGATAATGCGGAAGTAAACTTACTAAAAGTCAAGCTGAATCAAAGTTGCGGCAAGGCAAATATGTAATAACTTATTATAAGAGTGATGCGTTAAATATCGCAAACTCAGTAGACAGCACTAGAAGTAAGTGTGATCCCAAACATAGTGGGTCTGCTTCTTTTAAGCATTATCATGTTAAATATAAAAATATAAAGTGGAGTATCCATTCGTTTTATGTATAGGGCATACAGGTGGTATTATGGTTTATACTTTTATGAATTATGACGATTTTAATAGTAAATATAACGATATATTAAAAATTGCCACTTGCTATAGTGAGAATTTTAGTTTTTTTACTGTGAGACAGATCCATAAAAAGGATCATTCTAATGAATATTTTAATTTCTTGGATGGTTTTAGAAATCATGAAATTCCATTAGGTAAAATAAAAACACCCAGATATACTGCAGGACAACAAATCCATTGTTTCAGAATTAATAAAATAACAACGGCTTTATTGATGAAACCTATAGATTTTTCCTCTTGGAATGCTTATGATTATCCTGAAGATTTGGCTTTTTATAAAAATTGCATACCGTGGTTTCGCTGTATTTCACATGAAAAAATGGTGTTAGTCAATGAGACCAATTTTAGTGCATTTAATGAGTTAAAAAAAAATAGGCATAAATTTTAGATTGATTAATAATTCTAACTATATTTGAAAAAATTTAAAACGAATGTGGGTAAGTAGGCTCATTTGAGCCTACTGATACCTAAAATTATTCAAGCGGCGAAACCTCATATTACTACTACACATTTGACGGTTCGCTTGAAAGCGAATATCGCACATCATCAAACGGCAGTCTTACTCATTACATTGTTACCGATTCAGACGGTAATACGGTAGAAAAGACATTTGTAAACGGTCAGACAAAGACTATTACAACAGGCACAGATAAGGGAGCAAAAAACATGAAAAAAATAATACAACCAATATCAATATTATTAATCATAACGCTGTTATCTGCGATATGTATAATACCATATGCAGCGACTATCGTTAACGGTGGTAATTACGAATTTACAGTTATGGATGCAACCAAGGTCCAAAAGTATGTTGTAGGTATGATTGACTTAACTGATGATGAGAAATTTCTTTACGATACTAATGGCGACAATGTGTTGACCGTTATTGATGCCACTAATATTCAGAAAATTATTGTTGGATCTCAATTCGATACATCAGAACCGTCATCTTTGACAGAAACTACTTCGGTTTACGGAACTGAAGCATCCACAGAAACAACGATATCGGATTTCTCCTCTGCTTGTACTGAAGTAACAACTGAATATACTGAAACTACAGCATATACTGAAACTACTACAGAATGTGTTGAGGAAACGACAATTGTTGATGAACCATCGACAGAATCGACTGAAACAACTACGGAAGAAGTTACTGAACCTTCAACAGAAGAGTATACTGAGCAGATTACTGAACAGCCTACTACAGAGCCAAAACCAACTGTTCTGCCTAAAAGTGTGAAATTCAATAAGAATGCAATAACGCTTGGGGTAGGGGAGTCATATACTCTTATTACTACTATTGAAAATGGAGATATTTCGCAAGTAGAGTTTACTACAGATAATAGTGAAGTAATTACTGTAGACGATAAAGGCAAAATGACTGCTGTGGGCATTGGTACTGCTACAATTTCCGCAAATACATATAACGGACTTAAAACCCAATGCAAGGTTACCGTCAAAAAGCTTGCCAATAGCATAAAGCTTGATAAGACAAGTATTACACTTGGAATCGGTGAACAGTATGATTTTTCAAGCTATGTGCCGAGTGGAACAGCAGCTTATTTTCGTTCTTATTATTCAGATGATCCGAACATTGCTTTTGTTCAAAAAGCCGGAGGTTTGATGACCGCAAAAAAGGCAGGAACCACAACTGTGAGATGCAAAATGCCAAACGGTACACAAGCAACCTGTAATGTAACGGTCAAGCCGCTTGCAACATCTCTTAAACTTAACGCAAGTGAAATTGTACTGTACATAGGTCAGAGTTTTGACATTAACAGCAGTGTTCAAAAGGTACAGCGGCATATTACAGACTTTATTCATCAAGCAATTCAAAAATAGCTGCTGTAACAAGAGGCGGAGGTGTCGTCAAAGGAGTAGCGACAGGAAAAGCAACTGTAACTTGCATTTTGAATAACGGAAAAAAAGCCATTTGCAATGTATACATAATGCCACAGAGCAAGAAGATTTCAAATGTTCCGTTAATCGGTCAAAGTAAGCTCCCGACAGGCTGTGAAACCTGTAGTGCAACAATGCTGTTGAATTTCTACGGATATAAAATTTCTGAAACGACATTTGCAGATAAGTATTTGGTAAAAAAACCTTTCGGTTATTCAAACGGTTCATACACAGGACCTGATCCGAATTGTGCCTTTGTTGGAACACCATACAGTTCCAACAGCTACGGAGCGTATGCACCGATTATGGTAAAATGTATGAATAAATACCTTTCCGACAAATCATACAAGGCTGTAGAAATCAGCGGGAAAAGTCTTGAATATCTTTCGGGTAAGTATGTTGCACAAGGTCAGCCGATTATGGTGTGGGCAACAATTAATATGTCACCGTCATTTAAGACAACCACTTGGAGAGTAAACTACACCGATGAAAACGCAAAATATAAACTCGGCAGTTACTACACTTGGACTGCCGGCGAACATTGTTTGTTGCTCACGGGCTATGACAAAGATTATTACTATTTCAACGACCCATGGACAAACGCTCGTACAAGATACTCAAAAAGCCTTGTAAATACAAGATATAACGAACTCGGCAAACAGGCTGTAGTTATGGTGAAAAAATAACAAGAACCTTCTCTGATGAATTTATCATTAGGGAAGGTTCTTTCTTTTATTTGTTGGTATATTCTATTAAGGCAAAAACGCCTTTAGAAGTTTAAAATAAATCGCTGTGTGTTCCGGTCCTTGTCAGATACAAAATAAGTTCTTCATTACTAATTTCATAAATTAAGAGCCAGTCAGGGGTAATGTGACACTCCCTACAGCCGGAATAATTTCCAATTAGTTTGTAATCTTTATATTCCGGTGGCAGTAGTTGTTGTTCAGCTATCATTTCAACAACATCATCAAGCAATTGAATATTGTATCCACGCTTAATTGCCAGCTTAACATCTCTGTTGAATTTCTGTGATGGCACAATTCTTAATTTACTCATTGGTAATATCCTCTAAAAGCTCTCTAAATGAAGCATAGGTTTTTTTGTTTGGATTTTTTTTCAGTTCTTCAACTTCTTTTATTGCAGAAATTGTATCTGCATTTGGAGTTTCATAGTTAATGACATTGAGCATATAACGGATAAGGTTGCCCTTTACATTTTCACCACCTTTTACAACAATACTTTTATAAGCGTTGTAAATATCACGGCCAACGGTAAATGAACAAGTAATCTTATTGGTACTCATAATTTTATCACCCTTCAAAAAAATATTGCTAAGCTAACAACTAATGTTGTTTAGTAATATTAGTATCTCACTAAGTTAGAGTTTGTCAACCCTAAAAAGTAAAATTTATATGTAGGAGGAAATATTATGAAAACAATCAAAGAGCTTGTATTGAGTGCTAAAAACGGCAATAAAAAAGCATTTGATAAGCTGTATAAACTTACAAGCAATGATGTATGGTTCACTTGCGTTTCTTTGCTCAAAGACGAAGAAAACGCAAAAGACATAATGCAGGAAACCTACATCACCGCATTCTTAAAACTTGATACACTCAAAGATGAAGAAAAATTTTGCGGTTGGCTCACGGCAATAGCAACAAACAAAAGCAAAAATAAATTGAAAGGAAAGGTGGAATATCAGATTGACGATGAAATTCTGATTGCGGAAACTGAAACAGATGAGTTAATGCTCCCCGAAGAGTACATAAACAAAGCCGAAAAAAGAAAGGTGCTTTTACAGATTATAGAAGACACACTTTCATTCAATCAGTATCAGGTTGTTTTGATGTTCTATTTCAACGAGCTGTCAATTGCCGAAATTGCTCAGGCACTTGAAATTTCAGAGGGAACAGTAAAATCTCGCCTAAATTCATCAAGGGCAAAGATGAAAACTGCAATTGAAGATTACGAAAACAAAAGCGGTGACAAGCTTCACGGTGTTGTATTTGTGCCGTTCTTTACAACAATTTTCAGAGAGCAGGCAAAGAGCCTTAAAGTACCGAACATTACAATCAAGCTCCCGAACGGACAGACACTTGCAACATCTGCAACAAAAGGCTTTGCGACAGGTGCAAAGTCAACAGTTTCATCTATCGTAAAGGCAACAGCAACTGCGACAGTAAAAACCAAGGTAATTGCCGTTGTCTGCGGTGCTACAATACTTGCAGGCACATCAGCAGTCGGCATAAGCATTCTTGCAGGCTGTAACGCTGAGAAAGAACCGACAGAACCGTCAGTAATATCTTCAACCGTACAGACTTCAACTGTATCATCTGAGGTCAGCAAGGCTATTGAGGATAACGGTCTAAAAATCGACAAAGACGGCAACATCACTGATAAGAATGGTAAGAAAGTCGAAGTAAAAGACGGTAAGGTAGAAGTAAAAACCGATGACGGTAAGACAGTTACAGTTAAGGTTGACGATGTAAAAACTACAGTATCTAACAAAAACAACAGCAACAAGGGTAACACCGAAAAGAAAGAAGATACTAAGTCAAATACATCTTCAAAGAAAGACAACTCTTCAAAGACAAATACATCAAAGGTTGACACTTCTAAGAATGACAATAAGCCAGCGTCTAAGCCAAGCAACTCTTCAAAGAACGACACAAAGCCAGCTCAGAAGCCAGCATCTAAGCCAGAATCTTCAAAGACTGAAACACCTACAGCAAAGCCAAAGCAGAAGGTATGGGTAGATGATTATAAAACAGTTCACCACGAAAGAAAATGGATTGTAACAGGTACTCACGAAGAAGATGTATATGATTATGATTGGGTAAATGTTTGCAATGATTGTGGTAAACAGTTGCCTGATTCTAATACTTTATTAGATCATTTGGAATGGGAGGCAGATCACGGTGGTAGAGGTTCATATCACGCTGAGAAACAGAAGATTAAGGTTGGCACTAAAACAGTAGAAGACGGCTATTGGAAAGAAGCTTACGACGAGAAAGTCAAAGACGGCGGTCACTGGGAGTACAGATAATTAAATTCGATAGCAAGTATAAATCCTTAAATATCGGGAAGAGAGGGTCCTTTATGAACCCTCTTTTCCTATGCTAAAAAATAAATATTATACTAAAGAAAGTATTTAACTTAGTTATGATATATGTTATAATATAAACATATTAAAGAAGGTATTTATATGAAAAGATACAGACCCCGAAGAGGGTAGTTATGGTATGGGAATGCTCTGTAATCAACAAAATAAAACAAAGAGGTTAAGCATTAGAAAAAATTGCTTAACCTCTTTGTTGTTTTAATAATAGAAAAATCTTTTGTGTTACGGTGTAATAAAATTTAAAAATATATTATCTTGTTTCCTTGAAAATCGGCAGTCAAACTAAAATGACAGTAAGTTTGACAGTAAGTTTGACTGCATTTTATCTTGTTTTAACTTAATTCAAAATTACTCAACTGAATTTTTAAAATCTCAAAAACCCAGTGTTTAAGCCACTTTTAAGGCATTTTAAGTAATTTTGGCAAAAAATAAAAGGTGGTTAAAAACCACCTTTTTTTGGTCGAGGTGAGCATACTTAGTGGCTTAAACACTGGCTTTTCAGCGTAAGGTGGTACTTTGTATGGTAATTCGGCAAGTTTGAAATTTAGTGAATTGAAAGACCGTTGTCTCTCATGTAGTCATTAGCTATTGCAATTTTTTCATTGCTGAACTCCTGAAACACATCACAATATGTATCCAAGGTAATGGAAATATCTTTGTGTCCGAGAAGGCTTTGAAGAACCTTTGCAGACATACCTGATTCAATACATCTTGTTGCATATGTGTGTCTCAATGAATGAAGTGAAACCTTTCCGTCAATGGAATCATCAAGAATATGGTGTTTTTTGATGACGTTAGCAAACTGACTATTCACCTGATTTGTAGTAACATACTTACCATTTGATGAAGTAAACAACAATCCTTCACGCTGGTCGTCAATATACTCTCTAAGGAAATAAGCAATTTCATCGCTGATAGGAATTTTTCTCATGCCGGCTTTGGTTTTAGTGCAGTTACTAAGAACGGTTTTGCCGTTCTTACCTCTGCTGACTGTTTTCCCAATGGTGATTCTATTGTTGATAAGGTCAATATCATTAACCTCAAGAGCATTGATTTCGCCCATGCGCATGCCTGTGAACATTGAAAGAATCATCTGTTCCGAATAGAGAATATCATTGCTTGTAAGAATGTCAGTCAATTTTTTCTGTTCTTTAACAGTAAGAGCACGTACCTTTTCAAACTTCTGATTTGATTTAGGTTTTTTAACATCATCCATAGGATTTTTGGTGATGATTTTCTTTTTGACAGCTTCTCT
>ENA-OOPY01000122-OOPY01000122.1-human-gut-metagenome-genome-assembly--contig:-NODE-122-length-11655-cov-1.762241_pt1 | contig 11655 bp, 11 predicted proteins | sample MGYA00241084_ERZ501153 | MGnify/ENA primary metagenome ERZ501153 (study PRJEB25962, sample SAMEA2042436) | human gut metagenome | biome: human gut; feature: human-associated habitat; material: faeces...
TGCAATTAGCTTTTGGATTTTTATTTTCTGTGTGCTTTTTAGTTTATGCCTTCTGCTTGCAACTTTAATAAAATATCGCCAGATTGTAAAATATAGAGGTGTCGAAATAATTGTAAGAAAGAATTTTAAAATATCTATTTTTCTGCAATTGAAATTAGTTTTTTTGATATTTTGCACATATTGTATAACGTTGTTGTTCGCTTGATTTTTGATATTGGGTAGAACATTTGCTCGAAAGAGCCTCCTTTGACCCAAAAAAAGCAACCGGTGGCTAACCTTCCTAAAAAACAAACACAATGTAGATCTTGTGGCAGACCAATAGGCAAGAAATATGCATGGCAATGTAAAAATCCTACATACTATTAATTTTATTTAATTTAATGTGAGGTTTATGGTTTAATGATTTTTAATATTTTTGGAGGCTTAGTTAAAAGTCTGGGTGTTTACAGACATAGTCCTCTGCTTTTAGCTGTATTTTTAATAATTCAACTTATCTGTATTATTGTTTCATGTATATTTGACAATATGTATTTTAAGTCTGTCATTTCTGAAACTTCTTTCACAAATAAGAGGTATAACAGAGTTAAACATTTTGTGTATGATACGATTTTTAATCTGCCAAACAGTATGTTTGTTCTTATGGTTGATGAAAAAACTAATATAGTTTCTCCTGCACTTTACACAAAGAAAAGCAATAAAATTTCTATGATAAACAGAAATGCTGAATATACTGTATTTGAGCATATTGATTTTTCTGAGAGTCATTGCCCAAACGAATACAAATTTATCAGAGCTTGTAAATTGCGGGATAAAAAGACAGGTGAGCAGGTTCTTTTTGTAGCAGTGCCAAATCGTGAAACTGATATTCTCGCATATTCCGATTCTGCACATAAAGCCGACAAAACCGTAACTTTCGGTAAATTCAGAATATTCTGTTTTGTCGAATCTGAAAACAGTCCCTATACTGATTTGCTTGCTGATTCCGAAAAAATTCATCTTATAGGCTTGAATGAAGTTATAAAAACAAATCCTAAGTCTAAAAAGTAATACAAGATATTAAAAAAACTGTACAGCCGATTATGGTTGTACAGTTTTTGTTTTATATGTTATTTTGTCGGAATATAACATTGTACAAATTTGCACAATTTGAGCCGTAGGGGATTGTTAATCCTACCCGATAAAGCCTTGAACGAACACAATAACAATCAGCACGGGGAGTGCGTATTTAAGGTACGGCCTCAGCACTCTTGAAAGTTTAAGACCTTTACCCGTGTTACATTCTTCAAAGTAATTGTCAAAGCCCCAGCCGAATTTTGTTGTGCAGAACAGGAGATAAACCATTGCACCGATCGGAAGAAGAAGGTTGCTGACAACGAAGTCCTCAAGGTCAAGCACACCCTTGCCGAGAATGTTGAAGTCGCTCCAAATGTTGAATCCGAAAATACACGGCAGACACGCAAAGAACATAATAATTCCGTTGATTATTGACGCCTTTGTTCTGCTCATGCCGAATGTGTCGGTAAGAAAAGCAACAAGGTTTTCAAACACGGCAATAACCGTTGAAAAGCTTGCGAATGTCATAAACAGAAAGAAAAGCGTACCCCAAATCCGACCGCCCGTCATATTTACGAAAACGTTCGGAAGCGTCACAAAAATAAGGGCAGGTCCTTGGTCGGGCTGAACGCCAAATGAAAAGCAAGCAGGGAAGATGATAAGTCCGGCAACAATTGCAACAAAAGTGTCCAATGCACAAATCTGAACAGCCTCACCGTAAAGTGTGCGGTCTTTGTTCATATAACTGCCGAAAATTTCCATTGATGCGATTCCGAGTCCGAGTGTGAAAAATGCCTGACTCATTGCGGATGTGATTACTTTGCCGAGTCCTACATCTTTAACCTTTCCGAAATCGGGAACAAGGTAAAAGCTCAAGCCTTCTCCCGCATTTGAAAGCATCATACTGTTGATTGCAAGAATGACAATCAGCGCAAGCAACGCAACCATCATAACCTTGCTGACCTTTTCAATGCCTTTTTGAAGTCCTCGACTGCATACAAAAAATCCAAATACAACGATTATCGCAAGCCATATAATCATCTCAACAGGCGATGCCATAAGGTCGTTAAACACTCCCGAAACCTGTTCTGAGTTCATTCCGCTTTTAAATGTCCCCGTTGCAAATTTATAGAAGTAATCTAACATCCAACCCGAAACAGGCGTGTAGAACATCATCAAAAGGTAACAGCCTATCATACACAGCCAACCGTGAATGTGCCATTTGCTCTTTGGCTTTTCAAGTGTTTTATAGCTTAATACGGCACTTTTTCTGCTTGCTCTGCCAACTGCAAGCTCCATTGTCAGAACGGGAATTCCCATAAGCACAAGAAATGCAAGATAAAAAAGCACGAATAATCCGCCGCCGTTTTCGCCCGTAACATACGGAAAGCGCCAGACATTGCCTATGCCAATCGCACAGCCTGCACTTACAAGGAGAAAACCTGTCCTCGACTTAAAATTTTCTCTTTGCATAAATATTCTCCTTAAAAATACTGTTGCTTTAATTATACAAACTTTTCACCGATATTTCAAGGAATAAACTTTTTATTTATGCAATTTCTACAACAATCCGAAACCTATAAAAACATGAAGCCCCAACACATTTTCGTGTAGGGGCGGTTTTTTTTAACAAAGAAATTGTCCTTATAATTAATATCTTTCTCCGACAGCAACAATGACACTTCTGCCTGCCATATTAATTCGTCTGTCATAGAGAATAACATTTCTGTCCTCAAGGATTACATCCTGAGGCTCGTTGCCTGTGTTTACATAAAGCTTCCAGTGGTATCCTTCGGGAAGGTCGGGAAGCTCAACATTTACATAATCCCAATAAGCATTGACGCCAAAGTAAACAAACTCGTCAAGCCCCTGTTGTTTAAGACTTACACCGGCATACATAACGCCAATCATTCTTGTATCATCGTAATACTTGGCACTCCACGCAACATTTGAATGGATGCTGACAGGCGGATAACTGCATGTTGCCTTGCCTCTGCTGTCTGTAATAATGTGGAATCTCTTTCTGAAAGCAATCATATATTTAAAAAATTCAAATACATCCTTATGCTTTTCTTTTCTTGTCCAGTCAAGCCATGAGATAATGTTGTCCTGACAGTAAGCGTTGTTGTTGCCGAACTGAGTGTTGCAGAATTCGTCACCTGCAAGGAAAAGAGCAGGTCCCTGACTGCACATAAGGGTTGCAAAAGCATTCTTTATCATTTTGATACGGAGCTTGTTGATATTGTAATCATTTGTATCACCCTCGGCTCCGCAGTTCCAGCTGTTGTTATCATTAGCACCGTCAGTATTGTTCCAGCCGTTTTCGAGATTGTGCTTTTCGTTGTATGAATACATATCATAAAGAGTAAATCCGTCATGACAGGTAAGAAAGTTTACCGACGCATTGTAGCCTCTGTAGGTAGGGTCATACAAATCTCTTGAGCCTGTAATTCTCTGAGCCGCATCCCATGCAAGATGGCTGTCGCCTTTAAGAAATCTTCTGAGGTCGTCACGGTATCTTCCGTTCCATTCAGCCCATCTGTTCCATGACGGGAAACTGCCGACCTGATAAAGTCCGCCTGCGTCCCATGCCTCTGCAATAAGCTTTACTCCGCCGAGAATCGGATCAAACGCAAGGCTCTTGAGAAGCGGAGGCTTATCCATAGGAGTACCGTCCTCGTTTCTTCCCAAAATTGACGCAAGATCAAAACGGAAACCGTCAATGCGGTATTCTGTTACCCAATAACGCAGACAGTCAAGTATAAACTGCTGCACAATCGGCTGATTGCAGTTGAGAACATTGCCGCAGCCGCTGAAATTGTAATACTTTCCGTCCGGAGTGAGCATATAGTAAATGTTGTTGTCAATGCCCTTGAACGAGAAATACGGTCCCATTTCGTTGCCCTCTGCTGTGTGGTTGAACACAACATCAAGGATAACTTCAATTCCGTTTTCGTGAAGCTCACGAACAAGCTGTTTAAGCTCTCTGCCTTCGTGATGATGCTTGTGGTCGCTTTCATAGCTTGTGTTCGGAGCAAAAAAACATACGGTGTTATAGCCCCAGTAATCGTAGAGCTGACGACCGTCATAATTACGATATGAGCCCATTTCGTCAAACTCAAAAATAGGCATCATTTCAACGGCATTGATGCCCAGTTCTTTAAGATAGGGGATTTTTTCACGGATACCTGCGAATGTGCCTTTGTTTTTAACGCCTGAGGAGCCGTCCTGAGTAAAGCCTCTTACATGCAATTCATAAATAATAAGCTCTTCAAACGGAAGCTTCGGCTGAGTGCAGTTGCCCCAGTCATAGTCGCTGTTTACAACTCTTGCCTTATAAACACCCTCATGCTCCTGTTTTTTACCCCAGCCGCTCTGACCGATTACAGCCTTTGCGTATGGGTCAAGAATGTATTTCTTTTTATCAAAAATAATTCCTTTTTCGGGTTCATACGGACCGTCAAAGGAATATGCATACTCAAAATCAATCTCATCAAGACCGAACACGAGCATTGAATAGGTGTTGCCGATTTTGTAAGAATCCGGAAATCTGAGCCTTGCATACGGAAATTTTGCATAAGGTCTGAATAAAAGCAATGTACACTCAACGGCATAAACCGAATGAATAGTAAAGTTCACACCGCCGGAAACGGTTGTTGCACCGTTTAAAAGAAAGTTGCCGGGTCTGACATCGAAACCACCTACATTATCGGTTGGCTTTAAATCCCTCAACATAATATTCAATCCCCCTAAGTTACTTTCAAAAAAAACAAAAATTCAGTCAAACACAACATATGTCTATTTTATCATATTATGTGATTTATTCAACACACTATTTGCAAAAATATAGTCAAATCTTGTCATCACGATTAAAAAGCAGTATTTTTACACAAAAAAAGACCGGAATAAAAAATATATTCGGTCTTTTTAATCATTTGCTTACGCTTATTGTCAACCTATAAAAGTAAATCTGTCTGTTTTTCTGCCGTCAACATCAACTTTTTCGGCAAACATTTCGACAGGTCTTGCCCACACTTCACTTGTGTTGTGGAGATTTCTGTAAATTACAAGTTTTTCACCTGTTTCGCTGTGGGTTGCAAAGTTGATAACCTCATATTCGCCACCCTTGAAATGTAGGTAAATACCCGGCTTGATTTCTTTTGTCGTATTTTCGGCATTGTCCGAATTGCTTTCACAGCAATTTTCTGTTTTAACAGCTTTAACTGAAGTTTCTTCATTTGCAGGAGCTTCGTCAATTTCAGCTGCCCTGCAATCTGTATTGTCTGCATTGAAATCAACCCTGAAACTTCCGTCATTAACAACAAGAATCCTTGACTGATACGGCTGCATTTCAATTTCATAGTAACCGTTTACATCAATAACTTCGTTGCCGTTGAGAACATCTGTAAGCTTTGCGTTGCAGCCTGTGTCAAAACCGATTCTTTCAACACGGTCTGTAAGGTTGAATGCAACAAAAACAGTCTGATTGTCGGTTTTTCTTCTGTATACAAGCTTTTCATTCTGAATATTTATGTTTTCAAAATCGCCGTACTTGAGAGCTTCGAGTGCAAGCCTTACTACACCGAGTTTTTTGATATGCTCAAGAAGTTCATAGTTCGGGTTCGGGATGGAATCAAGGTCAAGACAGGGACGAAGTTCATAATCGCTGTAGGCAGTTCTCATACCCTCAATGCCGAATTCACTTCCGTAGTAAATTGACGGTACTCCGGGCATTGTATACATCATTGTGTAAACATTGTTGAGATGATTTTTGTCTTTAAGCATACTTGCAACACGGTTTACATCGTGGTTATCAACGAAATTATATGTGTAGATATTTCTGTAAATACCGCCGTTAGCAAACTGTCTGTTAAGAGAATGTGCAATTTCAAAATAGTTGTGGTCATTATGGCTTGAATAAATGCCTTTGTAGCATTCATAGTTTGTAACCGAGTCAAGCACATCGGGATTTGCCCAATGATTGTAATCGCCGTGGGTAATCTCGCCGTAGAGCCAGAAATCGGACTTTTTCTCTTTGCAAACATTTTTTAATTTCTTGAAAAATTCAATGTCAATGCAGTCAGCCGCGTCAAGGCGAAGTCCGTCAATATCAAACTCATCAATCCAAAATCTTGCACAGTCAAGAAGATAGTTTACTACCTCGTCATTGTGGAGATTAAGCTTTACAAGGTCGTAGTAACCTGCCCAGCCCTCATAGCTGAAACCGTCATTATAAGGACTGTTGTTCCAAAAGTTTAAATTTTCAAACCAAGACGCATATCTTGAATTTTCACGGTTCTGCTGAACATCTTTGAAAGCAAAGAAATCTCTTCCCACATGATTAAAAACGCCGTCAAGCATAATTTTGATGCCGTTATCGTGAAGTGTTTTGCAAATTTTTTTGAAAGATTCGTTGTCACCGAGCCGACAGTCGATTTTTTTATAATCAATAGTATCATAGCCGTGTTTTGAACTTTCAAAAACAGGGTTAAAAACAAGTGCGTTTACCGACATTGACTTCATATGGTCAATCCAGCCGTAAATTTTGTCAAGTCTGTATTCCTGTTTGAAATCATTCTCCTTTGGTGCTCCGCAAAAACCGAGCGGATAAATATTATAAATTACGGATTCATTTATATATCCCATTATATTATCTCCTTTTTGCACAGAATAAAGCAATGTACGAATGCAGTGTTTTGTGTACATTAGTCATAATTATAACACTAAAATTTCTATTGTGCAACTGAATAATTTGTGTTACAATGTAACATATTGATGATTTAAAAATGATTTTAAAAAAATCTCGGAGGAACAAAATGCTCAAAATACCCGAAAACAAAACAAGAAAAAAATTAAGAATCACACTTTGCGTGCTTTATCTCGTTGAAATCGTACTCTGTGCGTTGCCGTATTTCCAGTACATTGACGAAAAAAATGTACTCCATTCTTATTCCGTATTTGATATTATGTCTGTATGGGGACTCAGCGGTTCAAATGATGCGGTTTTTAAGTATTCGCTCTTTATGCCGATTTTCTTCATTATTCCGATTGCAGGATTTTTCTTCTGCGCTCTTGACAAAAAACGCAATATGAAGAATATCGTTTCAATCATCTGCTGTCTGCTCGGTGTGCTTTCAATTATCACAATGGTAAGCTATACAATCAGCCTTGCTTCTGTAATTGCACTTCTTTTGTACATTCTTATCTGCTTTCTCACAACGCTTTCAATCTTTGCAAGATTTACCGACAAAGATGCTACAAAAGCTCCTGTTAAGCAGAAAAACACAGACCCGAACAGGGAAGTGTAATTTTACAAATTAATAGTTAAAAACGGAAAATTGAAAATTTCGGTCGGGAACACAGCTTGATTAATGCAAAGCATTGTTTTCCCGACTTTATTTTATAAAATTAAAACACGGCAGTTCATTATCTGAAATGATTGCCGTGTTTATTTTTGCCGATTTAAATTTTAAAATTCCGTCAAAACAATGTGTGCCTGAGAATTATCGAGGACTAACGGTTTATCCATATCAACTCTCTTTAATTCTCCGTAGAGTCTGCCGAAAATTACGGTTGTTTTGTCCATATATGCCGCCATAGCCTCGCCTTTTACGGTGAACGGCTTGAATGTAATGTCAACTGCCGAATATCCCGCCTTAAAGTACCACGGTCTGTCAAGCTTTCCGCCTGTGCTTTTAACATTTATCTGCGACAATTTTACAAGGTGACCGTCTGTGAAAAAGCAATTTTCGTTGCCGTAACGGTTGTCACCGACTCTGCTTGCAAGACAGAGGGAAAAGCGTTTTCCGTCAATAAAGCAGTCGGAGCTTAATCTCTGATAATTATGCTTTCTCGGCTTTGAAAAGCGTGTCCAGTCAAAGTAGGCGTTTGTGGTTGTTTCGTTTAAAGAATATTCCATACCGCCAACACGGATAATTCCGCCTGCGACAAATTTGGGAACAAAGCGTTTGAGATAAAAATATTTTCTGTCTCTCTCAAACGGCGCAATTTCGTTAAGACTTTCGCCCGCCGTCTTTTTGAGATTAATGTTAAAGTAAAGATTTTTTATGCCGCCAAAGTCGATAAAATCACATTTTAAAAATCTTCCGTTCGGTGTGTTTGTCAACTGCAACTGAAGCCTTTTGTCCGTGTACAAAAGCTCTCCCGAACTGCCTGATTCGGGAAGCTCGTTCTTGCTGATAACAAATTTCTTTACAACACAATCATAAATCACACCGCCTCTTTTAAGGTCGGCAACCGCAATTTTTACCGCAAATTCCATGCCTAAATTTTCAACCGAAAGATAGAGCGAAACCTCTGTGTTGCTTATGAAATAGCAATCCCTTTCGCTGTGTTTTCCGCTTGTTTTGCTCTGTTCGCTGTTATATTCAAAAACAGGCGTTCTTGCCCAGCCTGCACACATAACCTCTCCTTTTTCTTCAAAAACATTATGCTTTTCGGTTATCTCATGTTGCAAAACAATCCCTCCGTGTTCTCGTTTTTAAAAATTTCCATAAAATCACACCATACAATATACACAAAATAATTATGCTTTTCAAGAATTATAACAAAACTGTAAATTTCGTTTTCTGCCGTCAACGGTATATGTACTAATTTTCTGATTTCATGAATAATCTGTAATAATATCATATACCTGTGAGGGCGGTTTTTATGAAGAAATTTGTCATTTTGCTTTTAATCTGCTTATGTTTTCTGCTTTGTTCATGTAGTGCCGACACATCGGGATATCAAAACGAGCTTACCTGCACAGACTGGAGTGCAGAGCTTGACGGCGGCGGAAAGATAAGCCTTTCGTTTGACGGTGGCAATGCGTCTCTTATTATGATGAGCGGAAAAGACAAGGCGGAGCTTTGCGGAAAATATGTTGCCGATGATACAACGCTTGTCATATTTGTGCCGAAACTTTACCGAAATTACACCTTTGAATATATTCCCCACGGAAAAAAGCTTGATTTGTCATACAACGGTTCAAAAATCACGCTCAGCCGTGCCGATAACACGCAAAAAACCGAGTAAATCAGCCGTTCAATGTTTCTTATGTACATTTTGAGCGGAATACGCAGATTAACGAATAATTTTATTGATAAATAAAGTTGTGTGTGTTATAATGTTTTAAGCTATGTTATTATGCCATTTTTGGATTTTTTCGGAGGTATTGTTTTGGTAGTGTTTGGAATTGATCCCGGATATGCCATTGTAGGTTGGGGAGCAATCAATTTTCAATCGAATACATATAAAACTCTCGGTTACGGTGCAATTGAAACCGTTGCCGGAACTGATTTTAACAAACGGCTTGAGTACATCTATGACGAAACCTATGCTATTCTCAACAGATGTCGCCCCGACGCCCTTGCAATCGAAAAACTTTACTTTCAAACCAATCAGAAAACGGCTATCAATGTTGCTCAGGCAAGGGGAGTAACCCTGCTTGCGGCACAAAAACTTAAAATACCAATCTTTGAGTACACTCCTCTTCAGGTCAAAACGGCTGTAACGGGATACGGCAAGGCTAAAAAACCACAGGTTATGGAAATGACCGCAAGGCTTTTAAAGCTGAAAGAAATTCCGAAACCCGATGATACCTGTGACGCACTTGCAATTGCAATCTGTCACACACAGGCGGCAGGCTCACAGCTCAGAAGAGTAATGTACGGAAAGGGACTTTAAATATGCTTTATTCCGTAAGAGGAAAACTTATTGCTATAGAATCAAATGCAGCGGTAGTAGAGTGCGGCGGTGTCGGCTATATGTGCCAGACAACAATGAATACACTCAAAGCCGTAAAGCTTAACACCGAGGTAACGCTTTACACCTACCTTAATGTAAGGGAAGATGCGGTTGACCTTTTCGGCTTTGCAACAAAGGCAGAGCTTGAAACCTTTAAAAACCTCATCAGCGTAAGCGGTGTAGGTCCAAAGGCAGGACTTGCGGTTTTGTCGGAGCTCAGTCCCGAACAGGTTGCAATGGCAATTGCCTCCGATGACCTCAAAACAATTACAAGAGCACAGGGAATAGGCAAAAAAATTGCACAGAGAATTGTTCTTGAACTCAAGGACAAGCTTGCAAAAGCTGCTAAAGAGGACAGTTCCTTTGCACAGGCGGCACAGAACAGCGTGAATGTTTCAACGGGAAATGTTCCGAAAGCAATCGAGGCACTCGGAGTTTTGGGTTATTCTCCTTCGGATGTTTCGCCCGTACTCGCAACACTCGACAGCGCCTTGCCTGTTGAACAGCTTATTTCGCTCACATTAAAACAGATGGGAAGACAGTAACATATGAGTAAAATGGAATTCTCGGATGAATTTGATTTTGAAAACAGAATAACCGATACTTCCGAAATTCCCGAAGATACGGCAGAGAGCGACAACCCTCTGCGACCGAAAACACTTTCGGAATACATAGGACAGGAAAAGGCAAAGGAAAACCTCAAGGTCTTTATCGAGGCGGCAAAAATCAGAGGCGAAACCCTTGACCATGTACTGCTCTATGGCCCTCCGGGACTCGGTAAAACAACTCTTTCGGGAATCATTGCGAATGAACTCGGTGTGTCAATGAGAATAACCTCAGGCCCTGCAATTGAAAAGCCGGGCGACCTTGCGGCACTTCTCACAAACCTTGAAAAAGGCGACGTGCTTTTTATCGACGAGATACACCGCCTTTCAAGACAGGTGGAGGAAGTTCTTTATCCTGCCCTTGAAGATTATGCCTTGGATATAATCATGGGCAAAGGTCAGATGGCGGCTTCGTATCATCTGCCGTTGCCAAAATTTACACTTGTCGGAGCAACCACAAGAGCAGGTCAGCTGACCGCTCCTTTGCGTGACCGTTTCGGTGTGGTGTTAAGACTTGAGCTCTACACTCCCGAGGAGCTTGCACAGATTGTTGAAAGAAGTGCCGGAATCCTCGGAATAAAAATTGAACATGACGGTGCGCTTGAAATTGCGTCCCGTTCAAGGGGAACACCACGAATTGCAAACCGACTTTTAAAGCGTGTGCGTGACTTTGCACAAGTTATGTCAAACGGCGTCATCACACTTGAAACCGCAAGGACAGCACTTGACAGACTCGAAATTGACGAACTCGGTCTTGACCGCAACGACAGAAGAATGCTTGAGGCAATCGTTCGTTTTTACAACGGCGGTCCTGTCGGACTTGAAACACTTGCGGCGGCAATCGGTGAAGAGGCTGTAACAATCGAGGATGTCTATGAACCGTATCTTTTGCAGATAGGTTTTGTCAGCAGAACACCGAGAGGCAGATGCATAACTGCCGAGGCTTGCAAGCATCTCGGCTGTGAATTTCCTAAGGGCGTTGTAAATGCACAGCCTACACAGCCGACTCTCTTTGGTGACAGGGAGTCATAAATCAGTCACAATATGAGTGTATAATTCAACAGAGTGCAAGGTTCTTACTTGGGTTATATCGAAAATTTCAGTTTTGAAAATTTACAATCTACAAATTATTTAACGGAGGAATATATATAATGGGAAGATTATTCGGTACAGACGGTGCAAGAGGTGTTGCAAACGCAGAGCTTACACCCGAACTTGCAATGAATATAGGCAGAGCGGCGGCAATGGT
>ENA-OOPY01000138-OOPY01000138.1-human-gut-metagenome-genome-assembly--contig:-NODE-138-length-10742-cov-2.043698_pt1 | contig 10742 bp, 10 predicted proteins | sample MGYA00241084_ERZ501153 | MGnify/ENA primary metagenome ERZ501153 (study PRJEB25962, sample SAMEA2042436) | human gut metagenome | biome: human gut; feature: human-associated habitat; material: faeces...
ATTAAATTTAAGGAGTTGTTTTTCATGAAAGTAGAAAAAATTTTAGATGGATTTGTTGAATATTCAGATTTTCTCGATAATGTCTTAATTGGTAAAACTAAAGATGGATATTTAACTTTTATACAAAAAGACGATTACACAATAATAAACAAAGAAATATTAGATAAAAAAATAGTTAAAATTAGAAGTTTAACGGACTCAGATTTTGTGGAATGTAAAGATGTTAATGGATACCTTATATTGGTGAATAAAACATCAAATTTTATAATATCTGATAGACATTTAATTGATTTAAAAATTGTTAATATCTCTTCACAACTAGGGAAACATTTCATGACTGCCAAAAGTGAAAATGGTAATATTTACTTAATAGATTCACTTTATGGACGAATTTTCAATATGCTACCTATTGCTAAAAGTATTAAGGATGTTTCAATTAACAAATATGTAGCTGAAGATCCAGACTACATTATATTGGAAACAAAAGAATCAGTAAAATTATTAATAAAATTTGTATTTATTGAGTCTGGTGATTATAAAAAAATATATGCAAGAAATGTAATTTTAGATGATCGTTTTAAAAAAATTGATAGGGGCTACTATATTTATACCAATGATGAAACTGAATTAAAAACATTAGTAGACGAAACTAAAAATTACAGATCTGTAAATGAATGGCACAATGATTGGATTTATTTTGAAAATGACTATGTTTTTACTTATACTAAGGCGCAAAAAGTTTTTTATGTTGTGCCTGACGATTGTTCATCTGAATACAAATATAAATTATTCAATATTGAATCATGTACTCAATTTGACATGGATTTTTATTCAATTATTTATCCAATTTCACCAGAATTACTACTCATAGGTAATGATATAAACAAATTAAACCTTTTTGAAATTGTAAATAATGAAAAGATAGAACATGTCTTTGATAAAAATACCTACTTAAATAAACAGGACATTCATTTCAAAAAAGATGGAAAAATTTTTGTAAATGCAAATAATTCTATGTATAGACTTTCTTAATTAATAGGTGGACAAATTTTGTCCACCTATCTTCTATTTTATATCCTTATTTAATATATAATGAAGAAAAAATAATGTTAAATATGAAATTTAAAACATCTGTTTTTAAAGCAACAATTGCTACAAAAGCAGATAAAATTGGTACAACAAAACAACAAGTTCAAATAACCTAAACCTTGATATTATTGAAAATATAATACTAGAAAACATACATTAGTTCCGGATTAATTTCTGGAACTTTTTCTATCCATTTTTTATGTAATTTCGACCTTTACTTTTCTACATATTTATGTTATAATTTTCTTGCATAAGAAATCCAAACAAAACAAATTAAATTTAAGGAGTTGTTAGCATGAAAGCTCAAAAATTTTCAGAAGAAATTGTAAGAGTATCACATTTAGCTGGTTGCCCACTATTAGGAATGAACCGTGATGGTTTAGTAACCCTCTTAAGCATGGAGGATGGTAGTATTCTCTACCCACATTTATTTGGAAATAAATTCAGCGTATTTAGTAAACATTTTTTCTATTTTGAAGATAAAAATGGTCTTCCTTTTTTTGTTGAAGCATCAGCTGGCAAAATAGTTACATTAGATAACTTTTCAGATCTTGTTGAAGAAAACCGTGATCTTAATATTGAAGAAAAAGCAAAAATTAGAAAGTTTTACAGAAAGTACTGGGATTCATTTAATAATGAGTATTATATATATGATACTAACGATTCTTCTCTTTCTAAGTCTCTTGTAAAAAAAGATACTTTAGAACCTAAACTTAAAAATTTTACTTATATATATAACGGTTTTTCTGATAATAAGAATATTGCCATAATAGACTACAATGACACTCAAAAACTATATAATATTAATTCGAATTGTTTTTGTGAAATAGCCGAATATTCTATCATTTACCCTATTAGACAAACTCCATTTATTTTAGTTGGAAACAATGAAAATGAATTGAGGTTATATCGCATTAAAGGCGATAAAGAAATTGAAGCTATTTTTGATGATGCAAATTTATATGTAAGTAAAGAAGACATCTTTAAATTAAAAAATGGTAGATTTTTAATCAATGTAAAAAATAATGAAGTGTACATAGTATGATAATAATGGCTGAACAAAATTTGTTCAGCCATTATTATTTTGTCACTTTTGCTCAATATGATATATTAGCAGAATATTTTTACCTTAAATTAATATAATTAATTATATAAAAAAAGGTGGTAATTATATGTTATTTGAAGGTTCGGGTGTAGCTCTAGTTACACCATTTAATGAAGATTTAAGTATTAATTATGATAAACTTAAAGAGTTAATACATTTTCATTTAGAAAATAATACTGATGCAATTATATTATGCGGAACAACAGGTGAGTCATCTACTCTATCTATTGATGAGTTTAAAGAAATTGTAAGTTTTACTGTAAAAGAAGTAAATAAAAAAATTCCTGTTATTGTAGGGAGTGGTTCAAATAATACAAGTATTGCTGTAAAGAAGTCTGTAATTGCACAAGAACTTGGGGCTGATGGCCTTCTAGTTGTAACTCCATATTATAACAAATGTACAGATGATGGACTATATTTACATTATAAAGAGATAAATGACAATGTAAATATTCCTATAATTCTATACAACGTACCATCTCGTACATGTGTTAATATAAATATGGATATTCTAATTAAATTATCAAAACTGAAAAATATTTGTGCACTAAAAGAAGCCTGCCCTGATTTATCAAGAGTATCTAAAGAATTATTACAACTTCCTAATGATTTTTACATATATTCTGGAAACGATGATTTGACTTTACCAATTCTAAGTCTTGGAGGAAAGGGCGTTATTTCTGTAATTGCCAATATATATCCTAGCCAAATGAATAACTTATGTAAATTTTGTTTTAATAACAATTTTAAAGAAGCAAGAAAAATTCATTTTAATAATTTAAATCTCATGAATTTATTATTTTGTGAGGTAAATCCCGTTCCGATTAAAAGTGCTATGAATATTATGGGATATAATGTTGGAAAGTGTAGATTTCCTCTTGGAGATATAAATGTAGATAATTATAGAAAATTAAATAAAATATTAAAAAAAGATCCGAAAAAATAATTTTTCGGAGTTTTTTATCGTTATAATACATTTCCAATTTTTACTTGCTGTTTTTTTACAATATAATTTAAAATTCTGTCTAGTTCATTTGCATTAACTATAACCTCTTCCTTATCTTCTTCATCAATATATGATTTTATTTGAGTTATATGTTCCTCAACCTTATCTACCTCACTACTATCTACAAACATGTGCCAAACTGTTTTAACACTATTCCATGTCTTTTCAACATTTTCTATTCCCTCTTTAGCCATGTCGAAATTTTCATTTATAGCAGAATTTTTTACATATTCTATATCAGATAATGTATATCTAGCTGTTTTTTCTAAATAACATATTTGCCACATTCCAGTTAAAAGAAGTAAAATTACACATACAATTAAAATTATCCATTGTTTCATTTTTTCTTCACCTCATTTTTTAGCTGAAATATAAAATTAGAATCTTCATCCATTGTAGCTACAAGTACATCCTCAATTTTAATTTTATTTTTCTTTAATAATTTATCAACATCTTTTTCTTGCATTTTAAGCATTTCTAAATTTTCCTTAGCATAATTTCCATCTTCTATAACGTTTAAAGGAATTGCATTAAACTCATCAGAATTTTTAATAACACTCAAATTACCATTGTTTTCAATCATAGCAAATTTAACATCTTGTATTTTAAATACATCGTGTTCTCTTAATTGTGACATCAAATCTTCAATAGTATATTTATTCTTATTCAAATTTTCTTCAATTATTTTTCCATCTCTAATAATTGGAACAATTTTTCCACATACAAAATCCTCTACTTTATTACTTGAATGAGCAAGAAGAGTAAAAATTAAATATGCAACAAGTAATGTTATAATAGGTACAATACCATCAAAAATAGAAACACCACGTGAAGACATTGGAGATGAGGCAAGGTCAGATATTAGAATTATGATTGCAAGTTCAAAAGGTTGAACCTTAGATAACTCTTTTTTCCCCATAAGTCTAATTACTATAAATACTACAGCATACAATATTAAAGCCCTTAAAAATACAATTAACATTTAAATCACCTAAAATTATTTTTTGCATAAAAGATATTTTTATACAAATAATATTAATGTAATTTTGGGAGGTAAATAAATGGAAGAAATACAAAATTATAAAAATAACTTTAATACGTTTAGGATATCTCAAATGTTAATTAGGTTCTTAACATCAATATCTATATTTGCTGTTACTGTATTTTTTACTCCAAATTTTAATCTTTCTTCTTTTCCAATACTAATAATTAGTGGGATTGCAATAATAATTCTAGATTATTTAATGTCAATTATAACAGGAATACATGACGTTCCTCTAGGACGTGGATTAGTAGGTTTTACGACAGCTGCTATTATAATATACATAACACAATTTGTAGTTGATGGATATTATATTTCAATTACTAGTAGTTTGATTGCCGCTGCTATATATGGAGTAATTGATAGTATGCTTATAAATAAAAAATAACTGCCACAATATATTTGTAGCAGTTTTTATTTTATTAAATTATTACATGTCTATTTCTATATAAAATATTTTCTCTAGACTTTGATTTTGATATAAGTTTCATTATACAATCTAAGTTGTTACATACTATGTTATACCTTAAATTATGGCTATCTACAAGATAATATTTTTTCTTAAGGCATGGCATTGAACATTTACTATCTTGCTTTCTTTCTTCTATAAAAGCACCTAATATACAATATCTTGATGTCATAAGTGTTTTATAATCACTAACAATTTCTATAGGTGCATATTTATCTAAATTTTCTATATATTCATCTTTTAGTTCTACTGATGGAGTTATTATATCAAAACCACATTCAATATAAAATATTGCACTATACCTATTAAATACATTAAGAGAATAATCAGCAATTAATTTTATATCATACTTTTCTTTTAATTTTAAAGCCAAATCTATGTACCCTACATTTCCTATAACAAGCCCATTTATATATTGAACTTCATTTTTTAATTTACTAAATATATATTTATCCGTATTATTTCCACCTATATTTGGAAGTACAAGATATATTCTTGAATTTTTATAAAGCGAAGAAATAATGCTTTCCTTATATTTTATAAAATCACTTATTTCTATATATACAGTATTTAATTTTTTTCCATATTTTTCAAAGTATAATTTAAAATAATCTATTTTTTTATCAAAATTATATATGTGTAAAATTTGTAAATTTTCATTATTTTGTTGTTCTCTATTATCTAATATTTTAGCATCATATTTTGAAATAATTTCATTTAATAATTTTATATTTTTATCAACGTTAATATCTTGTACAAATAATTCAGATACTCTTTGTACGAATGTTCTTCTTAATTCATTTAATATAGATATTGGCACAAAAATATCTTCATCCATTTCTATATCTAAGATATTAAATATAAACGGTGAATCCTTAGTTTTATTGAAAGACTCGATTATTTTTTCTTTGGTAGTTGGCTTTGATTTTGCTATATCAGGCATATCATCCAAACTTACAAAAATGTTTTTCCTAAGATTTAAGGTCCTAACAGATAACTTATTTCCCTTTTTTATATCAATGGATATATCAATATTCCTTTTTCTTATGCTTTTGGTATAATATTCCTTTAAATTTTTATTCATACCATAATCTGATGTTTTAAATACCTTATCCCCTATTTTTACCTTCTTTTTTACATCTCCAAGCCATACATAATTTCCTTTTTTTATGGTTTCATTTACTATATTTTTTCTTTCATCTTTAATACATGTTATAACATTTGAAAAAATCACATCATTTTCATCTAAAATTTCTATTCCATCATGTAAGGATATATCTTCTTCTAATTTTATTTTTACAAATTCTTTTTTTTGCAAAATAATCTTACCAAGGTAAATTCCCGTATTTTTTGGAATATTTTCAGTTATACTATTTTTATAACAAACTCCACCTAAATATCCATCTGATATTCCATCTCTATTAAAAATTTGCATAAGATTTTTCTTATCGATTTGATTTACTGTAATCTCATTATTTTTATTTATTATGTCATTTAAATATTTTCTATAAATTTTAGTAACTCCAGCAACATATTCAGGTGTTTTATTTCTTCCTTCTAGCTTTAACGAATGAACTCCTATATTATATAGCCTTTGTATATATGAAAGTCCGAAAATATCTTTTTTACTAAGTATATATTTATTTGAAACCAATTCTTTATTTTGATTATATAACGAATATTTCATTCTACATGGTTGAGCACAATTTCCTCTATTTGCACTTCTATTTCCTATATAACTGCTAAGTAAACATTGGCCTGAATAGCAAACACATAATGCACCATGTACAAACACTTCTATTTCTAACGATGTATTTTTGCATATATATTCTATTTCCGATAAAGTAAGTTCACGAGCAAGAACAACCCTTTTAAATCCTATTTTTTCTAAGAATTTTACTTGTTCTAAATTATATATACTCATTTGCGTACTTGCATGAAGCGCAAGTTTTGGAAGTAATTCATGTATCAACTTTGCAAGACCAATATCTTGTAAGATTACAGCATCTAACCCTGCGGAGTAAAGCTTTATTAATAGCTCTAATGCTTCTTTTATTTCTTCATCATAGACCAAAGTATTTAAAGTTAGATATACTTTTACACCTATCATATGTGCATATTTTATACTTTCTATATACTCATCTACATTAAAATTTTTAGCCATAGTCCTTGCATTAAATCTATCAAGTCCCATATATATGGCATCTGCTCCTGCATTAATAGCTGACAAAAAACTATCTTTATTTCCCGCCGGAGACAGTAATTCAATATTATTTTTCATTAGAATTCACTCATTTCATTATTTTATATTTTTTTGCCTTACAACTTCATATATTGTAATAGCTACAGAAACTGAAGCATTAAGCGAATTTATTTTTCCTGTCATGGGAATTTTCATAAGAGCATCGCAATTTTCTTTTACAAGACGAGAAATTCCACTTCCCTCATTTCCAACTACAATACCAATAGCTCCTTCTAGTTTAGTGTTGTATACTTCACTCTCTCCGTTCATGTCAAGTCCATATATCCATAATCCGTTTTTCTTTAATTCTTTTATGCTTTCCGTTATATTTGTAACACGTGCAACTTTTACATATGAACACGCACCAGCAGCTACTTTTTCTACAGTATCTGTTATCTGACAAGCATTTCTTTTTTGAATTATTACTCCATGTACTCCCATACATTCACAACTACGTATTATAGCCCCTAAATTATGTGGATCCTCAATTTTATCAAGTATGACAATAAATGGTAACTCATTTTTACTTTTAGCATACTCTATAATTTCACTAACCTCGGAATATTTAAAATCTGTAATACTTGCAATAATTCCTTGAGAATTTTTCCCATCAATCATTTTATCTAATTTTTGTTTATCAGTATTTACAACTATAATTTTTCTTTTTAATGCTTCTTTTATAACGCTATCTATTTCTTTATTTGATGTTTGCGCATATATTTTATTTATTGTAGTACCTGAACTTATCGCTTCAAGTACAGGATTTTTTCCATATATTATGCCCATTTTTTCCTCCTTTTCACAAAACTATTTACTTTTTTTAAAAAATATGATATAATTAAATTTCCAAAAAAACATTGGTTTACGTAATAATTTATGTGATATTTATGCAACATTGTTCTAAATGTTGTAAATCATTAATATATTATAACAAATTAAATTTTAAGGGGATATAATTATGAACTCAAGACGACACAATCAGGAATACAGTTTTGTATTTTTTATTTCAAAACACATTAAGAAGTTTTTAATTCACCTTTTTAAAAAGGACAAAGATGGTAAAAAAATTAAAAATTAATTTTTTCTGTAGCTAGCATATATTATTGCTAGCTACATTTTTTATACTTTTTCATAATGATATTTCAAATAATTTATTCCTCATCAAGTTTTAAAACTTTTATAAAAGCATCTTGAGGAAGTTCAACACTTCCTATTCTTCTCATTTTCTTTTTTCCCTCTTTTTGTTTTTCAAGAAGTTTTTTCTTTCTTGAAATATCTCCACCATAACATTTAGCAAGAACATCCTTCCTTAAAGCCTTCACAGTTTCCCTTGCTACAACTTTTCCTCCTATTGCTGCTTGAATAGGGACCTCAAACAATTGCCTTGGAATTATTTCTTTTAATTTTTCAGCCATTTTTCTTCCTCTAGTTTCGGCTTTTTCTCTGTTAACTATAAATGATAAAGCATCAACCGGTTCATTGTTGAGTAAAATATCAAGTTTTACCAAATTAGCTCGTTCATATTTTTCTATTTCATAATCAAATGATGCATAACCCCTTGTCCTAGATTTTAAACTGTTGAAAAAGTCATAAATTATCTCATTTAAAGGTAGAAAATACTCTAAACATACTCTTGCCAAGTCTAAATATTTCATATTTATGAATTTCCCTCTTCTTTCTTCACAAAGCTGCATAATATTTCCAACGTATTCCTTTGGAGCTATTATTTCAGTCTTGGCTATTGGCTCCTCTATATACGTAATTTCATTTGGTTTTGGCATTTCAGATGGATTATATAACTCAACAACTTCTCCATTTGTCTTGTGAATTTTATATATAACGGATGGAGCCGTAGTAATTAAATTTAAGTCATATTCTCTTTCTAATCTCTCTTGTACAATTTCCATATGTAATAGTCCTAGAAAACCGCATCTAAAACCATGCCCAAGTGCAGATGATGTTTCAAGTTTATAATCTAGGGCAGCATCATTTAATTTAAGTTTCTCTAATGCTTCTTTTAATTCTTCATAATCAGTTCCTTCAGCAGGAAATATTCCTGCGTAAACCATTGATTTTGCTTTTTTGTATCCATTCAAAGGCTCAGATGCCGGGCTTTCTTTTAAAGTTAACGTATCACCTACCCTAATGTCAGATACTTGTTTAATACTTGCTGCGACATATCCAACTTCGCCTGCAACAAGATTTTCTGCCTCTATATATCCACCTGGTTTCATGTATCCTATTTCTACAATTTCATATTCTTTCTTGTTCGACATGGTATATACAATGTCGCCCTTTTTTAGCATACCATCAATTATACGTACAAATGCAACTGCACCTTTATAATTATCATATACTGAATCAAATATTAACGCTTTTAAAGGCTTTTCATTACTACCAACTGGAGCAGGCACATTTTTTACAATATCTTCTAAGACATCTTCTACATTAAGTCCTGTTTTTGCAGATATACAAGGAGCATTCATAGCCTCAATTCCAATAACATCCTCAATTTCTCTTTTGACCTCATCTGGTCTTGCACTTGGTAGGTCTATTTTGTTTATAACTGGTAAAATTTCTAAATTATTCTCAAGTGCCAAATACACATTTGCTAAAGTTTGAGCCTCAACACCTTGTGCTGCATCAACAACAAGTATAGCTCCCTCACATGCCGCAAGTGCACGTGAGACCTCATAATTAAAATCAACATGCCCTGGTGTATCAATTAAATTTAAAATATACTCTTTTCCATCACGTGCTTTGTATTTCATTCTAACAGCCTGTGATTTTATTGTAATTCCTCTTTCTCTTTCTATATCCATATTGTCAAGTAATTGTTCTTGCATATGTCTTTCATCTATACTTCCAGTAATTTGAAGCAATCTATCTGCAAGTGTTGATTTACCATGATCAATATGTGCTATTATACTAAAATTTCTTATATTTTCCTTGTTAACCATTTCTTTCCCTTCTATATTATAACAATACTATTATACCAGTTTTTACTTATACAATCAAGCAAATAAATAAAATCGCATGTACAAAATTAATACATGCGATTTTACAAGAAAAATTAGTCAGGTTCGCTACATAAAGTATATTTTTCAATGATTTTACTTCTCTCCTCAGAAACCAGAGAAACAATATGCAAAAAGCTCTCCTTTTTTACATTGTCATTATAATGTCCTCCTTCAAGAATTGAAAGAAGATCATTTGATTTTGAAATAAACTCCTTTAACTCTTCGCAATTTTCCCGAGACTTTAACTCACCACGAAGTTTATTCAAGCAATTTTCAAAATCATTTTTTGATTTAATAGACAGCATTTCCATCATTTCTATAGATGCGCTATTTACAAAATTCATCATTTCAATTGCGTCCATAACACATTCTCCTCTCTTTTAATTAAAAAAGTTAACATATTTACTTACAGATAAATTTTATCACTTTAAATTCTATATGTCAATAAAAGCCTATACATTTTCGAATATTTGTGATATAATTTTTAACCAAGGAGTTATAACTATGTTTAAAGTAGGAGAAAAGGTAAAAATATCAAGTAATAACATTTCTGGTATTATTTCTAAAATACAAAAAAATAATTATACTACTAAGTATTATATAAATGTAAAAGGTAAAACAATTATTCTAGACGAAGATAAAATTGAAAAAGAAACTTCAAATTTAAATAATACATCATATACCCCAAAACTAGATAAATATACAAATAATATATATAATTATAAAAATACATTTATACCAGAAATCACAATAAGGCATCAAACTTTAG
>ENA-OOPY01000139-OOPY01000139.1-human-gut-metagenome-genome-assembly--contig:-NODE-139-length-10727-cov-1.880622_pt1 | contig 10727 bp, 16 predicted proteins | sample MGYA00241084_ERZ501153 | MGnify/ENA primary metagenome ERZ501153 (study PRJEB25962, sample SAMEA2042436) | human gut metagenome | biome: human gut; feature: human-associated habitat; material: faeces...
GAAGATGAGACGTTTCGGATATACGTTCAATACCTGCTGTGACGGGGCAAAGACACGTGATGATGCGTTCACATGGTTCAAGGACATTACCATACAGTACATGGCTGACCTTATAGAGTATTACGGGATAAGACGTGATTCCATCGTGTGCCGGAAGCTGGAGCACATCGCGGACGTGTATTCTTCGCTTGATGATATGGACGCACGCCCTGACATATCAACGGACGATTATGACCTGTATCCTGTTGTGATGTTCGGGAAGGTTGTGGACCGGGAGAAATCGGTAGAGAAAGGAGGGGAAGATGACTGTCGCTGAATCTGCAAAGGCTTCTTATGAATACATCCTTGATTCCGTTATGGGAAAGCTGGCGGACAAGGGTGGTGGTCGAGGTTTCCGTAAAGCAAGGGATGAAGGCGAGTGGAAACGTTCCATATCCGCTATGGTTGAGATGGATATAGCCGATGCGTGCAGGGAGTGCAATTTCAGACGGCACAGGAGCGGTTCCATCATGGCTTTTGACGGTAAGATATTCGTTCCCATGATGAAGGAGGATCTGATGCGCCTGTGTATGGATTTGTGCCGCATAAACGGTCTTAGCGAACTGTACATGACCGATACGAGCGAGCGTTTCTACCGTACCATCATAAAGAACGTGACGCATGAGATATTCAATCCCAAGCGTAACTTCATCACGTTTGACAATTGTGTCCTTGACACGGAAACGATGGAAACGTTCGATTTCTCTCCCATGATAGAATCGTGCATACGTATCAATATCAATTATGACCCGTTGGCGCGCAGCCCGTTGTGGGAGAAGTTCCTGGACGATGTGATTCCTGTGAAGGATACCCAGGATGCCTTGCAGGAGTTTGTAGGGTGTGCTTTTGTTGACAGGAAGAAGATAAAGATGGAGAAGATGTGTTACCTTCTCGGTTGTGGTAGTAACGGTAAGTCGGTGTTCTTTGACGCTGTTGTCAACGCGCTAGGGAAAGATAATGTTTCTTATATGGAGATGGCTGACCTGTCGGGTGACAAGTCTACGTGCGAGTACAATATAGCTATGATAAACGGCAAGCTGCTCAACTACGCTTCCGAGATGGGTGGGAAGGATGTGAGCGGTGGAAAATACAAGAAGTTCATTTCCGGTGAGCCTACTATGGCGCGCCTTCCGTTCGGTGAGCCTTTCCTTGCCGACATGATGCCACCGTTTATGGCCAACCTTAACAAGATGCCTTCCGTTTCGGACCAGACTTACGGCCATTTCAGACGCTCCCTTGTCATTCCGTTTTATCGTGTGTTCAAGGAATCGGAACAGGACAGGTCGCTTCCGTTGAAGCTGTCAAAGGAATCAGCTGCTATCATAAACTGGATCATAGAGGGTGCAAGACGGTTTGTTAAGAATAAAGGTGAGTTTACGAGAAGTTATACGATAGAATCCGTTACGGAGAATGCAAGACGTGATTCCAACAGTGTCCTGTCGTATCTTTACGATTCGGGGTATGATTCTTCGGGAGATATTGAGGAATCGGCTATTCGTGACCGTGACCTGTATGTTAAATACATAGCATACTGCAATGACTGTGGTGTAAGACCTTATAGCAAGAGAAAGATGGTTGACATGATACGCCAGGAAGGCTATTCCGTCACTTCCGCGTGGGATGAGAACAGGAATAGGCTGTTTCAGGTCGTATTAAGACGGAAGTATAATCCTGACGAATATCTTCTCCAACAGGCTGATGATATAATGAAGGAGGATTTGCCGTTTTAAGAGTGGTTTGTTTCGTATTTCTTATTTTAATATTGTTTAACCGTTATTGTTTTTACCATATTGCTTTAATATGTATTTTTGCTGAAAAATTTTATTGTGTATGGATAATAAAGAGATTATTTTATTTGATAGAAGTATTCGTGTTACTTCTGATTGGTATGTATGTGTGTCTGATGCCCAGTGTGCGATAAATGAAGCCCGTAACAGGGTTGGTTTGAAAAGGTATAATTTCAGCCAGTGGTTAAAGACGCTTTACGTAAGTGATATGGTTTGCAGTATTAATGAGAGCGGAAAGGATGCTTTCAAGGTTGAGTTTGACAATGGTTCGGGTAAGATAGAGCAGTATTGTCATTTTGGTGTGTTTGTTAATATGATTTTGTCGGCAAGCCCTGTTAGTGGTGTGCTTGACGATGAGGATTGGTTTAATGATTACGTTTGTGATGTATATTCCATTGACGGTCATGTTTATGAACACGCCAAGATACTTGCCATTGGCGGTTTGTGGCGTTATACTACAAAGAATGCCAGGTTCAGTGATGATATCCGTATGATGGATGATATCATGTATTCCGTTCCCGATGGTGACAAGGATGCCGTGTATAGCCTGTTCTTTGATTTGCTAGGTACGTTTTATTACAATTGGGAGTTTGCGTTGCGTTATGCGAAGAAACTTCTTTTAGGGGGTATGGAGGAATGATTATGAGGTGTTTTATTCGTTTTGTCATGTTTCTCATATATGTTGACATTGTATTTGTTCTTCTTGTGTTTATGGTTCCTGCCGAAATGGTGTACAGGTGGACGAGTGGTCGTAAGCCTGTAGGATATGTTTCATGTCTTTCTGAATTTCTAGGATATCCTGACGGTTATCGTTATACGTTGAGCGATTTCTTTAGGGATATAAAACAGGGATGGCGTAATTTTAAGTAGTATGGGTTCTATTGATTATGAGTATATATTTGCCAATCTTGACACCGTGCTTGGGCTTCCTTTAAGGCGTAGGGGTAAGCGGTGGACGTTGCCTGCAAGGATAAATCTAGAGAGCCATAGCAGGAAGGATAAGCTGGTTTTCTATATGAACAAGTCGGGCAGTATCACCGTTACCGAGCAGGGAGGTGATTCTGTCAACCTGTTTGACTTTCTCGTGTCTTATCTTCCCGGTTGCAGTAGTGCTTCTGATGCTTTTAGGATTCTGTCAAGCCCGGACGGTTGCAGGATGAGTTTGAAGGATTTCTACGAGAGGGAGTATGATTCGGGTAGACAGGAATCAAGGTTTGTTGATGTGAAGTATGTTGACAGGCTTAGCGATGTCGGGCATTGGAAGGGTAATAACCTGTACGAGTACCTTTCAGGTGTTTTCGGTGTTGATTCCGTTAATGATGTGTTTTCAAGGTATAAGGTAGGATGTCTTGGAAAGGAATCCGCTGTGTTCTGGTATTCTGATAAGGATGGTAACGTGTGCCATGATAACAGGATAAGATATGGGGTGAACGGTCACAGGAAGAAGGAAACCCATGCTTTCAGGAAGTTTACTACGGGCGAGGGGTTTACCCATCGTGGTTATTTTAAGCCGTTTTTAGTGGATTATTGCAGCGATGCGATAACTTGTATGGTTGAATCGGAGAAAACCGCTCTGATAGCTTCTATGACTTTTGGTAACGGTTTTATATGGACAGCTTGTGGCGGAATGAATCAGCTTGGAAATAAATTGCCAAAAAATGTTATTTTGTTCCCCGACTTTGATAATAAAGCTATATCTTTGTGGGGTGACAAGGGACGTGTTGCGAGATGGTGGGAATACCCTAGCCTGTCTTTTGGATTGAAGCATAACGATGATATCGGAGATGCTGTCATTAATAATTTGAATAGTATTAACGTTAAACAATTTAGAGAATGGATATTGAAGTAGGAATTGATTTTAAGGAAAATTTTCTTTCATTGCGTAATTATATCTCTTTGGGATTTAGTTGTGACGATATTGCTTCCATTGACAGAATGATGGAAGAAGTGTCGGATGAGTATGATGTGAATTTCTTTGACGCATTGCAGAATGTGATTGACAACCTTAGTGGTATTAATACAGTGGATGATGTTCACGATATTTGCTGTGAATTTTATCATGTGATGGATGAGAACGAGCGTGTAATGCACCGTGAGTTCTTTGAAAAACTGAAAAAATATCGTGAAAGCAAGATTGAACGTATTGTTCCTTTAAAGGGAAAAGACTGCATTGTCATGGGTAATAAGTATGTTGAATTAGGTAGCGGCAAAGAGTGTGTCGTTGACAGTGTTATCCACATGCTTAGTGAGAATGATAAAATGATTAAAGATGCTGTTTTGTATGTAGACCATCTTGGTCAGCGAATAGCGTGCTCTATTGATGAGTTTAGGAAAAAGTTTGGGGTGAGGAAATAAGTCGTGTTATGGCTAATAAAGGAGAAATAAGGATTGACGGTAAGGTGATGGGAAAGGATTACGGCAGGTATTTCTATTCTCCGCGTGGTAATATGTGGGCTGTCACCTTATGTACGTATGACTGTGATGATGGTCGTATGTTTGAAAAAATAGAGTTGTATAGAACGAAGGATCAGGCTAGGGAAGCTGCATTCAGATTAAACACGGATGTTAAAAATGGATAAAGTAAAATTTGTAAAATTAAGACGGGATGCAGTTCTTCCCGAAAAAAAAACTGTTGGTGCTGCCGGATACGATTTGTATGTTCCTGACAACACATTGATAAGAAAAGGTCGTAATCTGATTAAACTTGGTATAGCCATTCAGATGCCATCAAATATGAAGGCTATTATCAAGCCGAGAAGCGGATTTTCCCTGAAAGGTATTATTGGCGTTGACGGGAAGTATCATGACGCAGATGTGTTGGATGGTGTTATTGATTGTGATTATACAGGTTGTATCGGTGTTATAGTGAAGAGTTTTGAGAAAGAGCCTTTCTATATTGCCGCCAAGGAGCGAATTGCTCAGCTTCTTTTCAGTAATTATATTGAGGTTGAATTTGTTGAGGTTGAAAGCCTTGATTCAACGGATAGGGGCGATGGAGGTTTTGGTCACACAAATTTGACTATCCGCAATTATCCCCAAAGGGTGATTTATGGGTAAGCAGATTAGCCTAAGCACAGGTTGTACCTGTGCTACGTTAGAAATGAATGTATAGGAACGTTGGGATGTTTATCCAAGTCCCAACCTCTTCGGTCAGTGATTAAACAGAACCTAAAGGAACGGTGTTGCTGACAACTGAAACCATTTCATAACCTTGGCGATGGGTAACTTACGGGAGAAGTCCTGGGCAGCTTTATTTTAGCTGCCGTAATACTTAAAAATTAGAGATATACAATGGAATAACTTAACTGAAGAAAAACTAATAAACTTATGGTATATGTCCTTAATAAAAATAATGAACCAGTAATGCCATGCTCAGAGAGAAAAGCAAGACTTCTCTTGAAACAGGGAAGGGCTGTCATATACAGAAAGGACGTGTTTACCATTAAACTGATAAATGGAAGCTATGGATACAAACAGCACATAACAATTGGAATTGACTGTGGAAGCAAACATATAGGAATTTCTGCAACAACCAATAAGAAAGAACTGTTCTCGGCAAATGCCGAACTAAGAAATGACATTGTTAAACTACTTTCTGACAGAAAGTCATTAAGAAGAAACAGAAGGTACAGAAAGACAAGATACAGGAAACCAAGGTTTGACAACAGAAGGATTAAAGAAGGGTGGATCGCACCCTCAATCAGACAAAAGATTGACTCACATGTAAGGATTGTCAGTTTAATCCACAAATTGTTACCTGTGAAACAGGTTAATGTGGAGGTGGTTGCATTTGACATGCAGAAGATTAAAAATCCAGACATTAAAAGATCTGAATATCAGATGGGGGAACAACTTGATTCTTATAATGTAAGGGAATATGTATTGTTCAGGGACAATCACATTTGTCAACATTGCAAGGGAAAAAGCAAGGATGATGTATTGCAGGTTCATCATATTGAGAGCAGGAAAACAGGTGGCAATGCTCCTAACAACTTGGTTACACTTTGCAAGACTTGTCATGAAAAGTACCATTCAGGTGAAATAACATTGAATGTTAATCGTGGAAAGTCATTTAGGGATGCGAGTGCAATGAGTACGATGAGGTGGTTCTTGTATGAAGAACTGAAGAGTAGGTTCAGCAATGTGAATATTACTTATGGTTATATTACTAAGTACAAGAGGATTAAGTTAGGCTTGTCTAAGGAGCATTACAACGATGCTTATTGCATAGCTGGTAATCTTAATACAAGTAGGCTTTGCAATCATCATTTAATAAGGTTCATACCTAGGCATAGTAGGATATTGCATGTACAGAAATTCAGCAAAGGCGGTGTAAGAAGAAGTGCTAGTGCTCCTTATTGGCTTAACGGTGGTAAACCTTCAAAACATGGTATTATATTTACTAGATTTGACAAGGTTAAGTTCAATAGTGTTGTTTGTTTCATTAGTGGAAGCAGTAATGGTTTTGCTTCATTAAGAGATATAAATTGGAATAAGGTTCACGGTTGTAAGACAACTGTAACTGTTAATAAATTAGTATTAGTTTCTCGAAGGCGTGGCAGCATGTTGTTTGGGGAATTATGAGGATAGTCATATTCTTCAATAGTATTATTGGGGTTGTGTAGTTGTTCCGATGATAAGGATGATGAATACAAGAATGCTATTATCGGGACATGGGAACTTGTTCAGGTAAAAGTGGATGGTAGATGGTATCCTATGATAAGACCTACTTACGCTAAGTTTAATCAGGATGGTACTTATGTAGGAATGGGCTATTTTGGGAATGGTTACGGTACTTATGATATATCTAGTAAAACCATTACATGTTATGTTGATGGATATGAGTACGTAAGATACAAGATTGTTGAACTGATGTCCAATACCTGTATGCTGAAGATGATGATGGGAGGTGACAGTATGGATATTAAATGTAAAAAAACGATGAAAACAAAAAAGATAAACAAAATTTACGACAAGGGCTATGACAGTGTATTGAACAAGTATTTTATCTTAGCCATGTTTGTTGAGTTTGGTGAAACGAAGTATGACCGTATTTTCTTTTCTGACAAGAAGGATGCGGATAACATAAAGGTAGGTGATTTGTTATGATTGGAGTTACATTGAATAGCAGGGTGAAAATTATAAACCGTGATAAATACATTTCACTTCACGGTGAAGATTCTGTAAGCAAGTCAAATGTGTTCGGTAAATTTGTCACTGTTAAATACTGTTTTGAGAATGGTGAAAAGTTTATTTGTGCGGATGACCAGGGTAAAGAGTATATTCTTTTCTCAGATTGTATTGCTTATGTTGATCATGTTAAAGAGAGAAGCATCCTTGATGAGGCAAAGGATATCCGTAGCAACAGCAGACAGTCTGACTATGGCGATGCAGTAGTCAATTTTGAAAACATTTCCAAGATGGCTTCTTTGATTACTGGAAAGGAATTATCTCCTTATGACTGTGTTGCTGTACAGATAGCTGTAAAGCTATGCAGACAGGGATTCCATAAAAAGCGTGACAATATGGTTGATTTGGCTGGTTACGCTGATATAATGCAATTAATCGTAGACCGGGAAAATTTGGAAAATGGGGAAAAAGGCTGATAACGCTTTGGTTTTTAGGAGAGTCCTAGCGGCAAGCGGACTCTCCGATACTGATGTTAACAGGAAAAGCAGGAAGCATGATATTGTTATGAACCGTGCGCTTGTGTGCTGTGTTATGCGTGACATGGGTTTAAGTATGTCTGATATTTCTTATTTCCTATGTATTGACAGGAGTAGCATATACAATCTTTTTAAATATTCTTCTGAACTTGACGAGAGGGTAAGGGAGATAAAATCTAGGATAAAGGAGGAAAGGTAATGGGTTTGAATAAAGGATGGGGTAAACTTCCCCTTAGTAACAATCTTCTTATTGACGATGAAAAACAGAAGAAGATTGATATAGCAAAGCATATTGATGATGCGAATGAGATGGAGTTATGGGCTGCGTCCGCTTATGTCATAGATACGAATCCTGTCTTGTTTTACAAGGCTACGCACGTTGTTGACGAGGGTATGTCAGAGCGTTCTTTGCTTATGAAAGCCAAGCAATGGGTGAACTCTCCAAGAATAACCCAGATTGTCAATTATGCCAAATCTTCCATGCTTGCTTCCGATTATGTGACACCATCCATGAGGCGTGTATTGGAAGGTGAGAATAAGGAAAAGACAAAGACTTTGATAAACAAGGATAACCTTGAATTTGAAGATGCGATAAGCCTTATAGAAAGTTTCCTAAAGCGTTCTGATATAGATACTGCTGATTTTAAGGATGTGAAAGGTGCACTTGATATGCTTGCAAAGTTCAAAGGTTGGCTTTCTGATGATGATGCTGGTGAAGATTTCTACGACAAGACCACCATAGCGTTTTTTCCATACGATTGCGACAAGTGTGTCCGTGCCAAGGCAGGGTTATGCAACAAGTGTGTATATCATCGTGAATCAACAGGCGATCTTAGTGATGATGAACGTAAATGGATAAAGGAAAACGATACATGGAAAGGATAGTCTATGTCGGTAAGGAAAGCCACTAATTTGACGGTAAGGAATAAAGAAAGGGAAAGGCGTGTAAGGGAAATAGAGGAAGAGGGAGTGTTTGATTATTACCATAAATTTACTCCTGTCCAGTTGTACAAGTACCTTTCGCCTCTATGTAGTATTGATGCGTTACGGGTATTACGTTTGTGTGTATTATCCGCACAGAGGGGAGATAATATGATAACGTTGAAGTTTATAAGGAGGCAACTGAAATATAAGCCTAGGCGTTCTGTTTTTGATTCATTGATAAATGCCGGATTGATAGTAGAACCAGTTCCTAATGTTTTTTCCTGTACGGTGAAGGTGAACGAGTATTCTCATATATTAAGCATGATGCGTATTGATGATAATGCTCCAGATGTTGTAGATGTGGATGATTTAAATTGTTATAAAGTTGTAGCAGAGGATAATATTAGTTACCGTGTTGTTAGCAAACGGGGGAGTGTTATAAAGAGTTTCACTGAAAAGAGTGAAGCAAGCAATTATCTTGACGAACTGTATTTTCCTAAAGGTGAAGATGGTGATGTGGAAGCATTGTCAAAAGAGGAAGAGGAAGAATTAACTGTTTGATTAACAATTTTTATTATTGTTTTTTTGTATTAGTTTATTTTTTAATATTACTTTTGTCGCATGAGATATTGCTATGATAAAAAACGGTATGATTATCTTGTCAACGAGATTTTAAAATGTGGCAAGATACTTAAAGAGAACACCACTAACGGTAAGGAAGTTAGTTGGAAGGTTTTCTGGATAAGGGTGGACGCTCACAAAAGAAGGCTGTCCGCGATGAGAGAATTGGACAAAATAAAGGAAGAAAAATATAAAAAATAAAAAAATGGATTTAGTATTAAATTGTAAAGTAAAGAAAGTAGGTCAGTTACAGGCTGGTACAAGTAAGGCAGGTAATCCTTGGCAGAAGAGAAATTATCTCGTTGAGGAAATTGGTTCCATGTATTCCAAAGAGGTGTATTTCTATGTAATGGGCACCCTGTGTGATCTTCAATTGAAAGAGGGTGATACTATTACTGCCCATCTTGAAATCAGAGCAAGAGAATACCAGGGTAAATATTACAATGAAGTTGGGTGCTTTAAGATAGATATGCCGCAACCATCACCTGATCCATCACCTGCACCTGTCCAGCCTGAAAGACGTGATGATTTACCCTTTTAGCATTGCAATGCTGTCCGAAATGTGTGGTTTTTGCTTATATTGATTAAATTCTTGTTTTTGTTTGCGGATGGAGGTTTATCTTTTTTGCCATATTTCGGGTTTTCCTCCATCCGATTTTATTTGTAGTGGCATTAAGGAACAAATTTACACCATTATAAAGTATTCGGTGATTCTTTTGTGATAACTGATAGTGGGCGTTGGTATCGCCCAGAACGAATTAACGTTTTAAAATGTGTATAAAAATTAACATTAATGCCATGACAAGAGGTGATGCGTGGGGGAAACATCTTCTTAGAGAAAAACCGTCAACGGAAAATTTTGATAATGAGGGCTATCATGCCCGTTATGAAGATGGGTATGAAAGCTGGAGTCCTAAAGATACGTTTGAAAAGGCGTATAATATTGCCGAAACACCAGTTGACCGTATGCAGATAGAAGCCGAAGAACTCAATGGAAGATATGTAAAGTTGGCCGCTTTCATAGATTCAGGGAAAATGGATGAAGTCGTTAATGATATGTACAACAAGTGTTTACTGGAAATGCAGTGTTGTACTATGTTCGACTATATACGGCTTCTTGATACTCGCATACAGCGTATGCAAGGTTCTGATGGTGCTAAAGTAATAAAGATGAATTTTGGTATGGCTATTATGGCTCTCAAAGCAGGCTATCCAATTCGTAGAAGTGGTTGGGACGGTAAAGGTTTGATGGTATTCAAACAAGTGCCAGCTCATATCGAAAGCGACATTATCCCTAAGATGCAATCTCTTCCCCAATCGGCAAAAGACCTTATTCTGAAAGGTAAGGGATTTATTGACTATACAAGCCAGTGTCTTATCTACAATGAGAATACTGGACGCGCTGATTCATGGGTTCCGTCTATCAGTGATGTGTTTGCCGATGATTGGGAAATTGTTGTTTAATTTTGGCTTAATTCGCAATAATTATTATATTTGTACCATAAAAGATCCTTAAAACAATATTTGTCTTATGGACTGTTGCCTGGATCTTAATTCTTTTCATAATTTAAAAGGGGTAGGGGTGGTATAGTCCTTTTCATTTATGCTATAACCACCCCTTATTTACTAAACACATGAGAAAAAAAGAACTTCTTAAAAAGTTGAGAGAGTATCAATCTTGGCGGAAAGG
>ENA-OOPY01000148-OOPY01000148.1-human-gut-metagenome-genome-assembly--contig:-NODE-148-length-10443-cov-1.772815_pt1 | contig 10443 bp, 7 predicted proteins | sample MGYA00241084_ERZ501153 | MGnify/ENA primary metagenome ERZ501153 (study PRJEB25962, sample SAMEA2042436) | human gut metagenome | biome: human gut; feature: human-associated habitat; material: faeces...
GACTATCTACGAATTTAGTAGTACCTATTTTTTTCTTTTGGAATGGGAGTTATACATACTAAAATGCCAGAAATTCTAACTCAAGTTTATTTATATTTATCAAAAGATTTAAATGTCATATATAAAATAGCTATTCAAAAAAAAATTAAAATTTGTATGGCTTAGTTTTTCATGTATTTTTTATTTTTAATTTATATTTTTTCATAATTTTTCAGATTTTTTCATATTTTTTACAAAACTAACTCAGAGGGGTGGGGTATGTTTTTTCTTAGTTTATAGAGCATTGTTATGTTGGGGAGTACCATGAGTGCATTTGCTATTGAGGAAATGCTCCAGATTATTTCTATTTTTGATATTGAGCCTATAAATACGCATAATAGAAATATTATTCTATATTTTTTTATACTTTTTCTGTTGTTGAAAAGATATTTTATTGCTATGCTTCCATAGAAACCTGAACATGGAATTGTTGATATTGCAAATACTACTATCATAAATATGAATATGTAGTTTCCAAATGGGAGAAGTGAAAATACATAATTTGCAATTAAAGCTGGATTTTCAGTTATTGTATACATTCCACTTGCTACAAATACAATTCCTGTGAGTGTGCAAAGTAATACTGTGTCTATAAATACACTTGTTGATGATATAATTGATTGCTTTTTTATATCTTTTTCATTTACCATTACATCAAATATTGGAGAGGTTCCCATTCCTGCTTCGTTTGTGAATAGTCCTTTTGATAGTCCTGTATTCATTGCTTTTACCATTACACTTCCAAAAATTCCTCCTACACATGATTTTATATTAAAAGCTTCTTTTATTATTTTTAATATACTCGATAATAAATTATTTCTGTAAATATACATTAAAATAATGCATGAAACAAGATAAATTATTGTTGCTATTGGTATTAATACACTGCTTATATTTGATATTCTTTTTTCATTTCCAATTAATGCGTATGCACATGGAATTACAATAATAATTCCGAGAACTACTATATTTATATTAAAATTTGATATTATACTAGATGATATTGCGTTTGATTGTATCATTGCTCCCATTCCTAGAGTTGTAAGTATAAGAAAATAACAAAATAATTTTGCAAGTAGTGGCATATGTAGCTTTTCTCCTAGTACATACATTGCTCCTCCATAATATTTTCCTTTTTTATCTTTTTTTCTGTACTTTAAAACTACATATGTTTCTGCGTATTTTGTTGCAATTGCGAAAAATCCGGAGATAAATATCCAGAAAATACTTCCTATTCCTCCTATAGTAATAGCTGCTGCTACCCCTATTATATTTCCAGTTCCAAGAGTTGAGGCTAAAACTGCCATAAGAGATTTAAATGAACTTATTCCCTCTTTTGTATTTTTTTTATCTCCTAATATCATATATTTTATACCTTGTAAAATATTCTTTTGGGGAAACTTAAGTTTAAATGAAAAATATATGTGTGTTCCCATTAAAATTATTACAAGGGGAAATCCACATACAAAATTTTCTATACTATATATTAAATCTACCATGTAATCACCATAATAATATCTATGCTTTAATAAAAAATATTTGACAAAAAAATAATTATAATGTATAATATTTATGTAAATTTATATTTACTAATAAATAATTATTTAAAGGAGATATTACAATGATATATAATAGAAAACTTTACTAATCCATTTAGGAAATTATATAAAAAGGAGTCTTAAAATTGGAAAGAATCTTATTTCTTGTGGATGGTGAACCATACATCCTTGAAGACGGTATAGAGTATGCTATAACATTAAATGTTACCGAATGTCTTGAAAAGATAAAGGAAAGATTTAAGTATAACAAACCAAATATACGCCCAAGTATGGGGAAAATTTGGAAGTGGATTGCAAATGATATTGGTGCTTCTACCTTTTCACCTAGACGCTGTAGAAAAACAAATTTTTCTACCAATTCTTTTGAATCTATTTTAACCAAGGAAATTAAAAGTTTTTTGGATGTTATTTATCCATTTGACTACGAACTACTTGAAGCCCAAAGAGCTCATACCAAATTTAAGAAGCAAACTAGAAGGGAGTTAGCTCCTTGTGTGGTTTCCAAAATTAATGAAAGGCTACGAAAATCAAAAAAACGCTAAAAGGAAATGATAGAAAAACAAAATAAAAGACCTCAAATGAATGACATTTGGAATATGTTAGCTAAAACTATTGATGGTTGTGAGTATTTTTCACCAAATAAAAGTTTTAGAACTAAACCAAATATAAATTCGTTTGAATCCAGATTTACTAGAGAAATAAATGATTTTTTAAGTTCAAAATTTGAAAGGCCATTGTTAAAAGATGGCAAATATAAAAACTGGCTATTTCAAAACTCATTTATAATTCGTAAATCACATTTTAACTAAAAATTACAGTAAAGGAATTTTAACAATGCAAAAATATTCAAACAATTTAGTACTCTGCTTCGTAAATGGAGAGCCATATTTATTTAATAAACTGCTCAAAGAATATAATAAGCTTTCTATTTTGCCAGATGAAGCATTTGAAATTATCCAAAAAAATATAAATCTTGAAAATTTAAGTTCAATGCCTCCGATAACTAAAATCTGGAATACTCTTGCACCATCTCTTGGAGCATCAGGTTATAGCTACATTTTTAACAAAAATGATGGCAAAATACCAAATAATTCTTTTGAGGAAGTTTTAATAAAAAAAATTGGAGGCTTTTGTAAAACAAAATTATTTTTATGTTTTGTAAATGGAGAGCCTTTTTTATATAACACTTGGAATAAAAAATATATAAAATCTGATATATCTGTTGATGAATCCGTTAATATTATTAAAGAGCATATTTTGATTATGCCAAATTCATGTCCATCTGAAAAAGAAATTTTTGATACTCTTTCAATTGAATTAGGTGCATGTGAATACAACTGCAGACATAATAAAGGAAAAAGTTCTCTTTATCCTAATTCATTTAAGAATAATGTAAACAGAAAAATTTTACTTTATTTTAGTGAAATTTATAATTATAAATTCTTTTGCTTTGTAGATGGAGATGCATATATTTATGATAAGCTTTCTAAAATATATACTAAGTATGATATTTCTGTTAGTGAAGCAATGGAAATTATAAAAAATAACGTTTCATTATCTAATATCAATAATATTAATGCTCGTCCAAAAACAAGTGATATAATTCAAATTCTGGCTAAAAATATTGGCTGCATTGAATATAGATGGCAATTTAATAAAAAAACTGCTATACCTAGGAAAGATTCATTTGAAAATATTCTACTAAAAAATATAACAAAATTCTTAGATGAATTATATCCGCCAGAAGAAAGAGATGAGCTTTTAAAAAAGAAGCATGAGTATGATAATAATTTAAGGCGTGAAAGATCTTTATCAGCTTCATATGCTGCAAAGAGAGCTGAAAGGGAAATCTTTATGAAGAAAAAAAGTGGAAGAAGATTATATTAACTTCTAAAATAAAGTATAGGGTCAACTGACTCTATACTTTATTTTTTATAATTTTAGTAACTATTATTGTTACGTCATCATTTCTCTTAAAACATTTCTATAAATTTCATCTGTTATTTGTTTAGCTGTTTTATTTACGTCTATAGTTTTTAAATATTCTGTAAAATAGTTATTTGAAATATCTAGTCCTTCATGCAATACTCCGTCACTTATTTGAACAACAATATCTTTATCAATTAGTTTTCTAGATATTGGTAAATAATCAGGATTATCTGACACTCCAACAGGTATATTCATATTATTAATAGTTACAATTTTTCCTTCATGAATTATATATGTAGGTGCAGCCCCAAGTTTTATATATTGAGAATATCCTGTTTTTAAATCAATTATCATATTATCTAAAGTAGATGAATTTTGACTATCTGATTTTAATTTTAAAATACTATTTATAATTTCAATTGCACCACATTCATCAAATCCACCTGAAAGAAGTCTTTCTAGCATATCTATAACATTTTTTGATGATTTTGAAGCGTTTCTTCCATTTCCTTCTCCATCTGAAATTACACTTATATGCTTTAAATCTTGCAACTCCTCAATAAGATAAGAATCTCCTGATACCTCTTCTCCATTTTTAGCTATACTTATAACACTATTTTGAACATTAAATTCAGGAGTTGAAACAACTTTTATCTTTGATTTTTCTTTTTTACTACTATTTAGTATAAGTTTAATAACCATTGGCTTTTCAAGTATATTACTTAATATAGAAATTATTTCTTTTTTCTGTTTATCTATATTATTTAGTATATTTGTAACAAATGTATATTCTATACCTGTGTCATCTTCTTTATATTCATCTTCGTATACTAAATATCCATAAAATTTTAGTTCTTCTCTTAATTTTTCCTGCTTTTTATCTATTTTAATAAGATCACTTTTTATATTTTTCGAGATATTAGATAATATTTTTGAAACCTCTTTATACTGATTTGATATTTTATTTGCATTATTTCTTTCTTGTTCTTTTAATATTCTCATAAGTTTCATACTATTATATATTTCATAAATATCTCTTAAAAATTCTTTTGAAAGTTCACAATTAAAGTCTAGCATTTTTTCATCTATTATTTCATTATTTTCGAGTTTATTAGAAATATAGTCTACAACTAAATTTAATTTTTCATCATTTAAGCAATTTTTTCTTCTATCACATCCAAGACATTTTTCATTAACTGTATTTTCTATATATTTTTTTATAACTTCTCTAGTTTCTAATTTATCTTCATCACTTACATCTACTACAACGCTTGCAATACTATCAAAAACATCTGACATAGCTCCTATTTTTTCTTTTACGCTTGTACTACTATCAAGCATGTTTTGATATGGATTTTCCAAAGATTTATTTTTGTTAAATATTCTGTCTAACTTTGTTTCAAAAACCTTTGGCATAAATAGAAGTGAAACTGAAGCAATAACAAGTTCACTAACTCTCATTGTAAGTTCAGAAAATCCGTTAGCGTAATATGCTATATAAAGGTTTCCAGCTATAAAGCCGATAACTACTCCTATTTTTCCTACCTTGGATAATATACCTGATATAAATCCACTAAAAGCTAATGTTACTACATATGTCATGTTTATATCAGACATAAATGTTAGCATTAATCCAAGAACAAGACCTGTTGCAGCACCTGCTACCCATCCATTTTTCCATCCAAAAATCAATACTAATATAAGAACTAAAATATTAAATATAGATAGTTGCATTATAGTTATATTTTTAAAAATACTAAGTGCTATTGCAACTACAATTACCATTGCAATACTTTCTTCTTTGGAAAATACATATCCCTTTGAAATATTAGTAAGTACATAAATTCCTGAAACGAATACGAAATACAATATTGCTGCTACCACTATATTGCTTAGGCATGTAAAAAGATCTGTTATCAAACTTCCCTGAATTAAGTTATATCCAACTTCAACAGCTGAAAATGATATCATAAATTTTATAAATACGCTAAATCTTTTACTTACTCCTTCTATATTTACAATTACTGTTATTAGAGTAAATATTATAAAAAACGAAAGTAATTTTACAAGTACTGTCATAGAAACCGATTGAACCAGGATGCCAACTATTGACGATATTAAAACTAGTATCAAAGGGACGTTAAAAACACTTGCAACTCCAAAAAGCACCAGTGAAAGCGGTGAACTATCTCCCATAAATGATGTATTTGACATTGCAAAAGAAAGTATTATAAATATAATATTTTTTATATTTACAAACTTTTTAATTGTATTTACCACACCTGTAATTTTTTCATTTGAATTTTGTGTTGTCCTTACATAACTGTTATTTGAAATCATTATATCCACCTCATTTGTTTTATTTCATACTACTTATTTTACACTATTTATTAAACGATTTTTGTCGTAATTTAATTTCATTATAACTTTTTATTAAATATACACCAAAACAACTTGAACTCAAATTATTTTGGTGTATAAAAACTTTTATACTGCTTTTTTAGATTTTTTTACTTTTTCTGCTTTGCCTGTAGTTTCTTTATTTTGAGCTTTTTCTTCTTTTTCTTCTTCAACTATTTCAGTATCTACTTCATTAACAATGTCCTCTGGTATTATTTCTTCTTTTGGTTTAATACTTTCTTCTATTAGTTCTTTTACCTTATCAGAACTTGTTATTTCTAGTGCTCTTGATAAAATAAATTTATTTAATTCTTCCTCTTCAACATCTTCACTTGTGACTAATTTTGAATATTCTAAATATTCATCCTCTGTTTTTATGGTTCTATGTACATCGTTTACCATTGTTTTTATTTTCATATCATAGATATCTCTATACATTTTTATATAGTCTGGAAGACTTATTACATCTTTTTCTAAACTTTCATCATATATTTTCTGTAATTTTTCAAATATCTTGTCTATAATTTTAAAATATCTATATGAGTTCTTACATATGTTTATTATCAAGTTATATTCATACATATGTCTATCAATATCTGATTCAATTCCTTTTATCATTGTTTCAATAACATATTCAATTAATTCTCTTTCATCAGATGGAAGTTTTGATATATCATAATTATCATTAATATAACTTACATAATCATCTATACTTGAAAATAGATTTTTATACAATTCATCAGTATATTCATCAGTTTCAATTTTAGCATCAATTTCTTCTGCAGATTTTATAACCTTGTTATATCTTTGTGATTTTCCTTCATCCTTTATATTTTGCTTAACATCATCTATTGCAGATGAAATAGAAAAAAGTCCAAATTTTATATCATCTCTTGATCTAAATTTTGCTCTTGTTATTCTATCATATTCCATTTCTAGAAAAGCTTTTTGTAACTCAAGTCTATCAATTTTGTCTGTTGAATTTATTTTATCTAATATTTCAGCAGGATATGATAATTTCAATTCATACATTTCTCTTTGCATAATATCATATTGATATTTTACAAAAACGATTTCCCTTAAAATATTCTCTTGATATACCTTTTGCTCTTCTCCCTCTGTTTTACGTATTACACCTAAATGTTCATCAATAGCTCTATTCATTTTATTCATGTTTACAGCTATAACAACACTTTGGATTACTCTATCGAAGAGATTTATTTTCTTTTTGGAACTAACAACTATATCAGCCATTTATTAATCCTCTCCCTCTAATCTATTACAAATTTATTATCTTCATTAGTTTACTACTTATATTATACAGTTTTTTTCTATAATTTCAAGTATTTGTAGCAAAATTAACAAAATTGTTAGAAAAAAGATTATAAATAGAAATGTAATAGTAACAATTTAGCAAAAAGCTTAAAACATAGGGATAAATTAGATTTCACTTTGTTTTCTACATACGCTTGAATAATTACAATATTTACAATAATCGCATTTTTTATTAGGTCTAATCCTTACCACTCCACTTATTATTTCTTTTCCAATTTCACCTAAAATATTTTTTGTTTGGACAAATAAGTTCTTATATTCATCTTCACTTAGTGCTCGGTTTGTATTATCTTTTGTTAGTGTAGTTTTTGATATATCTATCAACCTTTTATCTGTTGAAAGTTTTTTATCCATTTTCTCTATTATTTTTAAATCTTTTAAAAATATTCCTTTCATTCTTAATGCTTTTATTGTCTCATCTTTTATTTTTTCTTCATCATTTATATAATCTTTTAGATTAATAAGCTTATCTGATAAATTAAAATAAAGCATGCCTGCTGGTAATACCTTATTTATATTTTCTTTTTGTTTTTCTATTTTATTTACATTTTCAATAAAAGAATCTAGATATGTTATTAATTGAAGTGATATTCCATCTTTAATATCTTCTAATTTTAAATCTTTTTTACTTGATTTATAGTCAATTATTCTTACGTACATATTATCATTTGCCCTTAAAACATCTACCCTATCTATTTTTCCTATAATATTCATTGTTTTATTTTCTGAAATTTTAATCTTTATAGGAGCAAATAACTTTCCCTCTTTAAATTCTATTTCATATCCATACGGTACAAATTCACTTTGATTAAAGCTTGTTGCAATTACTTTTACAACTTTTTTCATAGTATTTATTAATTTTTCTTTTAATATTTCATATTTTATACTTTGTTTTTTATTTCCAAGATTTGCATTTAATTTTTTTTCAATAACTTCATCTAATTTTTCATTCCACTCTTCATTTAAAAGTAATGATTGCCATGTTATATTATTTTCAAATAAATACTTTGAAAATTCTTCTAAAACTTCATGCATAAAACTACCTACGTCAAGGCTTGATATTTCAAATTCTCGTCTTGGCTCAATCCTTAATAAATACTTCATATAATATGAAAAAGGGCACTTTTTAAATAATTCGAGTTTAGATATACTTGTATCGAACTTATCTCCATATATTTTTTCTAGATTTTTTTTATTTAAATTATCATCATTTTTTATATAATTTAAAAGGGTATTATATTGTATATCATTATTTATGTATTCATATATACTAGAAATTTTTTCATTAGTATAATCTTCTATTTTTACATTATTTATTAATTCTAACATATACTCTAAAATTTCATTTTTGGAATAAATAGAATTTATATTTGTCTCATTTAATTCACTTAGAATATTGCTTTGTATTTTAACATCCAAAATCTTTTTTATATCATTTATTATACTTGAAATTCTTAATGATTTACCTGAATAATCTGATATAGGTATTAAAATGTTAATCTCATTAGTTACACTGTTTAAAACGTTATATATATTGTATTTAGCCATATTTTGCTTTGATATTGTTGTTTCCTTTAATTCAAAACCTTTTTCTTGTAGTTCTTTTAATTGTTCATCATTAAACAAAATATCTTCTTCTGAAATTTTTGGAAAACTTCCTTCATTTACTCCAATAAAGAAAGCATTTTTAGATTCTTTTCCATTGGATAAGTTTATATCTAATAAATTGACAGAATCTAATACTGGTGGTAAAGTTTTTACATATGTATCCTTTATTTGTAATTTGAATACTTGCACAAACACATCAAATGTCATCTTTTCTTTATATACCTTTGATATCGAATTAAATATTTCACATAGTTTTCCCCAAACTTGTTTTTCCTTATCTAAATTTGAAATATCGAACTCATTAGAAATTTTTTCAAGTTTATACAAACTATCTTTATATCTTTGAAGTACACCACTATTATTTAAATGTTCCCATATATATGCAACATACCACTTGGCACTTTCTTCCTTTTTTATACCTGTATTATATATATCAATCAATTTACTACGTATACTATTTAAATTTTGAATATCATATATATGTTCATTACTCCTTGTATTATTTAACTTAAATTCTTTTGTTAAGTTATAATCGGTTATATTAAATTCTAACATATAATTTTCAAACTCGTATACATCCGCTTCACTTACATCACAAAATCCAAGTTTTAATATATCAATTAAGGTATCCTTTTTTACTCCATTTTTTAATATATCAAGATATTTTAATATATATGTAGTTAATTTTGAAAATTTTATATTTTCCTTACTATTTATATATATTGGTATATTTGCTTGAAAAAACACTCTTGAAATAATATCCTTATATCCATCTAAATCAGTTGTATATATGTCAAAATCTTTATATCTATACCCAACTCTTACCTTTTTATTTATATAGCTTGCGATATATTCTATTTCTGAAAATGCGTTTGAGTACATACCTATATGGACATTTTGAGAGTTTATTTTTTTATCAATTTTGTTGGAAAAAATATTGTCTGATAAATATTTTATATCCTGTTTTTGTTTTAAATATTTAATATACATTAGTTTATTATGTACTTTAATACCTATGCTACTTGCAATTTGAAGCAAATTTAAATATGTCATATTTGATGTTTCAAATATTTCACTTGTATTACATGCATATATATCCTCAACCTTTGTAATATCTGTTGTTATAGAGATTGTAATATCACATTTCATGTCTAAAAACATTTTAACTATCTCTAATTCTTTTTTAGTAAAATTGTTATATGCATCAAAATATATTGAAGTATTTTCTAATTTTATTTTAGATATATTGTTAATAAAAATATCCATTTCATCTATATTGTCTGTAAAGTTTTCCTCAAGTTTCTTTATATATTTAGCATATATATTGCATATTTCTTTTAATTTCAAATAATTTATATTATTTTTTATACTAATTTCATCTATTTTTTTAACATCAAATCCTGATTTTCTTATTAAATCAATATATATATACATCAAATCAAGAAAGCCATCTTTTCTACTTACACCTTTAAATACTTTTATTTCATTTTGCATAGATGATATGACATCTGCTAGTATGATTTTTTTATCATTAGTTGAAACATACCCCTCATCGTTATACAGTCCTAAATTT
>ENA-OOPY01000149-OOPY01000149.1-human-gut-metagenome-genome-assembly--contig:-NODE-149-length-10359-cov-2.296584_pt1 | contig 10359 bp, 10 predicted proteins | sample MGYA00241084_ERZ501153 | MGnify/ENA primary metagenome ERZ501153 (study PRJEB25962, sample SAMEA2042436) | human gut metagenome | biome: human gut; feature: human-associated habitat; material: faeces...
TTTTTTTAATTTGCACTTTATTTTTTTATTAAACTATTTTCCTTGAAAAAGTACCAAAAAATATAAACAGTTTGTGGAGAATAATAAATAGACCTTAAATGGGAAATTTTTGCAAAAATTATTACTATAAATATTTTAAATATAGAAAACATAATTAATGATTATAAAAAGAATGTCAGAACATTTCAAATATTGACATTTTTTTGGTTCTATGGTATATATAATTATATAGTTAAAAAGATGGGGGTTGAAACTATGAATCATCAAGATATACTAAAATTACAAGAAAAAATAAAGTCAATATCTGATTTAAAAGCAAAAATCGAAAACAATGAGATAAAAAAAGAAAGTTTGTCTTTGGAACAATTAAACGATTTAAATTTTTTTTATGCAGTTAATATTAAAAAGAAACAACAAATTAACAGAGTAAAAAAAGAAAAATTGCTTAAAATGAGGGAGAATGAAATATGAAATTATATAGATATATGTCTATTAATGAATTTTTAAAATTAATGTCAGGTGAGAAATTAACTAATACAAATAAATTTTCAATGAATAGAACTGATTCAGAAGGATTTTGTTTTTTGGGTGAAGAAACAGCATTCCAACATGGTTATGATCATGAGGAAGGTCAAATTTTGACCTATGATGCTTTAAGTTGCTTACAGTTCCTTAAGGGGATAGTTTCAGATGAGATATTAGTTGAATTTAATCCATCAGAAAGTGCTATAAAAAAATTACATGAAGGGACAGGAATATATTCTGATCCTCAAGGTGATTATGGTGACTTGATTTGTATAACAGAATATTCTACTACGGAATATGATAAGGATGCTTTTAATCCAAATAGAATAGTTGCTTTTCCTGGTATAGAAGATAAATATAGTTTTTCAAAGGCGTTGGATCAGATTAAAGATGAAGATTTGGAAATAATATATCCATTTATCAACCAGGCTCAGATTGAAATGAATAAATCTAAACAAAGTTGCCGTAATTATTGTGATATAGAATGGCATGAATGTTCTAATTTGCCAGATGCAATAAGTCAATTAGTACTAAATGAAAAAAAATCTAGAGAATTAGAAAGAGAAGATGGATTAATTGCTGATATAGAACATTTATTAAAGATTAAAAATAGCAGAGGAAGAGATAGATAAATAGCTAATTATATAAATTTACTACAAGTTATAAAGAACTTGAAACTATTGATTTGGTGAAATAGTAGAGAATATAATTATTAAACATTTATTTATATATACAGTAGGAGCTATATGTAATATTTAAAATATATTTAGACAATATAAAAACATTATATAAAGTTAGAATTATTTAATAGTGTTGGTTGTGAAAGAATTGAAAATTGTATTTTGTTGCTTTAAAGGATATAAAATGTAAAATGTTAAAAAATAAAAAATCAAAAAGTGAAAAATTCTCTACAATTTTATGCTTAATAGGAGTTTTAATTTTTTTATTCTTTTGATATTAGGTTGCTATGGGCACTATTTGATTTAATTATTGGGCCAAAAGAAATAATAATAGATGATGCGCAAATAAAAATTCATCATTCAGGAGGAAAATATTCAATAAAGCATTATTACATAACTGGTGAGACACTAACCCATGAATATAAATCAATAGAGATTGGTGGAGATAATAGTAGGGAAAATGTTGCTAAATTATTAGAAAAAAATGATAAAATTAAAATAATGTAATATTTTTAAAAATAACAGAATTTAAAAAAGTGCTATTTGAACTTTAATTCAAATAGTGCTTTTTCTTTGAAAGTGTAATTATTTGTATAAATTTGTTAGACTTGACAAACAATATATAATGTAATATAATGTTAACTATGGTTAACAAAAGGAGAAATGTTATGATATCAAAGGCAACAGAGGAATATTTAAAAACGATGTACGTTTTAAAAAAGCAAAATGGAAATATACGTGTCACGGATATTGCAAATAAAATGTCTTGCACAAAACCTAGTGTAAATAAAGCACTTAAAAATTTAAAAGAAAATGGATATATAGAATATGAAACATATGGACCAATTAAACTTACAAAAGAAGGCGAAAATTTAGCAAAAAAAATACTAGAGGCTTACGATATTGTATATTTATTTTTAAAAGATGTTTTAGGACTAGAAAAGGAAATTGCTAAATGTGAAGCAGATAAAATAAAACTAGTTGTAGAAGATAATACATTAAATTCTCTTGCTAAATATGTGCATAAAGTGTTAGATTTAAAAGACCTTGATTGTTGTTATGATTTAAATAAAGAAGAATGTAGATCATGTAAAAAAAGAAAACCAAAAGTAAAATATGTTTTAAAATAGGAGGATAGTTATGGATAATAATTTACTAAAAATAGAAGAGCTATATGTAAATGCAGAAGATAAAGAAATATTAAAAGGAATTAATTTAAATATAAACAAAGGTGAAGTTCACGTTATAATGGGACCAAATGGTTCAGGTAAAACTACTACTGCAAATGCTATCTTAAATAATCCAGCTTATACTAAAAAAAGTGGAAAGGTTATGTTTGATAATACAGATATAACAAATGAAAAAACTGATGAAATTGCAAGAAAAGGTGTATTTATGTCTTTTCAATTACCAGAAGAAATACCTGGAATATCAGTTGCAAATTTTTTAAGGTATGCAAAAAGCAAAAAAATAGGTGAAAATATAAAGGCAACAGCATTTAAAATTGAGTTGATAAAATATATGAAAGAATTAAAGATGAATCCAAAATATATGCAAAGAAATTTAAATGTTGGCTTTTCAGGTGGAGAAAAAAAGAAAAATGAAATACTTCAAATGCTTGTGTTAAATCCTAAACTTGCAATACTTGATGAGACTGATTCAGGTCTTGATGTTGATGCAATAAAAACTGTATCAAAAGGAATAGACATGTTTAGAAATAAAGAAAATGCTGTCCTTATTATAACTCATAATACAAAAATATTACACAACTTGGATGTTGATTATGTGCATATTTTAGTAGATGGAAAAATAGTAAAAACTGGAGGAGCAGAACTTGCTAAGAAAATTGAAGAAGAAGGATATGCAAAATATAGAGCTGAGGTTAAAAATTAATGGGAAAGAGTAAATTTGATGATATAAATAGAAATATTTATGATATAAAAAATGAAGATAACTATGATTTTAAAATTAAAAAGGGCTTAACTAAGGAAATTGTAGATGAAATCTCAAGGCAAAAAAATGAACCAGAGTGGATGAGAGAGTTTAGATTAAAAGCAATTGATGTATATAATAAACTTGAACTTCCAACATGGGGACCTGATATATCAGAACTTAATATGGATGATATTGCAACATATGTAAGACCTAAAACAAAATTAAATACTTCGTGGGATGATGTTCCAGAAGATATAAAAGATACATTTGATAAATTAGGAATTCCAGAGGCAGAGAAAGAATCTTTAGCTGGAGTTGGGGCACAGTATGACTCTGAGGTTGTATACCACAATATGAAAGAAGAGCTGATAAAACAAGGAGTTATATATACAGATATGGAAAGTGCAGTAAAGCAGTATCCTGAACTTGTAAAAGAGCATTTTATGAAATGCGTTCCAATACATGATCATAAATTTGTTGCTTTGCATGGGGCTGTATGGTCAGGAGGATCTTTTGTATACGTTCCTAAAAATGTAAAAGTAGATATTCCATTACAATCATATTTTAGACTTAATTCTCCAGAATCAGGTCAATTTGAACACACTTTAATAATAGTTGAAGAAGGAGCTAGTTTGCATTTTATTGAAGGCTGTAGTGCACCAAAATATAATAAAGTAAATTTACATGCAGGATGTGTTGAGCTATATGTAAAGGATAACGCATACCTTAGATATTCTACAATTGAAAATTGGTCTAAAAATATGTTAAATTTAAATACTAAAAAAGCAATTGTTGGAAAAAATGCAAAAATGGAATGGGTAACAGGATCATTTGGATCAAAAATTTCAATGCTATATCCAATGAGTATATTAAATGGAGAAGGTGCAAAAACAGAATATACTGGTATTTCATTTGCAGGAAAGGGTCAAAACCTAGACAATGGTTTTAAAGTTATTCATAATGCACCTAATACTTCAAGTGTTGTAAATGCTAAATCAATTTCAAAGGATGGAGGAAAGTGTACATATAGGTCACTTAGCAGAATAAATGAAAATGCAAGAAATTCAAAAGCAGTAGTATCTTGTGAATCTTTAATGTTAGACGATATTTCTGTATCAGATACAATTCCTGTAAATGATATACGAAATGATGAGGTTGAATTTTCTCATGAAGCAAGTATTGGTAAGATTAGTGAAAAAACTATCTTTTATTTAATGAGTAGAGGAATATCAGAAGAAGATGCAAAAGCAATGATAGTAAGAGGATTTGCATATGGTGTGTCAAAAGAATTACCAATAGAATACGCAGCTGAAATGAATAATTTAATTAATTTAGAATTGGAGGGAGCTATAGGATAATGAAAAAAACGGTTTTAAATGAAACACCTGTAAGAACAGCAGTTAACTTTAATATTAATAATATATCACTAGATAATATTGATATTCCAAATAACCTTCCAAAATTTCAAAATATAGAAATAAAATATGATGAAAGCAAAGTAAAAGTAACAGATAGTATCGAAAGACAGGATATAGAATATGGCATTTTAGATGATCTTACAGATAAAACTTTTTCAAATGCAAATAGTAATATTAATATTGAAATAAAAGAAAATATTGAAGAAAATATTAGAATTAATTTTAAGTTTGATAATGCTAATAAGGTATTAGTTGATAACATGAAAATTATTTCAGATAAAAATACAAGTTCAACTGTAGTATTAAAATATGATTCTGATAATAAAGATAGTTATTTTCATAATCAAGTATTAAAAGTTATAGCAAAAGAAAATTCAAATTTAAATATTGTTCTTGTAAACTTTATGAATACATTATCCACTAATTTAATAGCGATTGACAGTATTATTGAAGATAATGCCAAGCTAAATTATGTAGTAGTTGATTTAGGTGGAAAGTATAGTGTTACAAATTACTACTCAAATTTAGTAGGTAAAAGTTCTGAAAATTTAATTAATGCTATATATCTTGGCAATGATGACCAGTTCTTTGATTTAAATTATATTTCTCATTTAAGAGGAGAAAAATCTAATGTAAAAGTTCAAGGTGCTCTAAAAGATGAAAGTAAAAAGCATTTTAAAGGTACTATTGATTTTAAAAAAGGTTCAAAGAAATCTATTGGAAATGAAAATGAGTCGTGTATGCTTCTTTCAGATAAGGCTAAATCCATATCACTTCCAATGTTACTTTGTAGTGAGGAAGATGTAAAAGGAAATCACTCAAGCAGTGCAGGAAAAATAGATCCTAAGGTTTTATTCTATATTATGACTAGAGGATTTGATCTAAAAGATGCTATGAAACTTGTTGTAAAAGCCAAATTTGATAAAATACTTGAAAATATAGAGGATGCAAAATTAAAGAAAGAAATAATAGATAAAATTGATGAAAAAATTGACTAAAGGAGGTGTAATAATGACAGCAGAAGATATAAAAAAAGACTTTCCACTACTTAAGGATAATGACATTTCATATCTAGATAGTGGTGCAACAACTCATAAACCAAAGCAGGTAATAGATGCAATATCATCTTTTTATAACAAATATAACTCTAATCCGCATAGAGGGTCATATATGCTTAGTGTAAAAGCAACTCAAATATATGAAGATACGAGAAAGAAAGTAAAACAGTTTATAAATGCAAAGCACACAAAAGAGATTATATTTACTAAGAATGCAACAGAATCTTTAAATTTAATAGCTTATTCATATGCTATGGAAAATTTAAAAAAAGATGATGAAATTGTAATATCTATAATGGAACATCACTCTAATTTAGTTCCTTGGCAAAAAGTAGCAAAGGTTACAGGTGCAAAACTAAAATATATGTACATAAATGAAAATTACGAAATAGACGATGAAGAAATAAAAAATAAAATTACAAATAAAACTAAAATAGTTGGAATTACGCATGTTTCTAATGTAACAGGAACAATTAATGATATAAATAAAATTGTAAAATATGCCCATGAAAATGGAGCTGTAACTATAGTTGATGCTTCTCAAAGTATAGCACATATGAAGATTGATGTTCAAAATATTGATACAGATTTTTTAGTATTTTCTGGTCATAAAATGCTTGCACCACTTGGTATAGGAGTGTTATATGGAAAAGAAGAAATACTTAATAATATGACACCATTTTTAATGGGAGGAGATATGATAGAGTATGTTTATGAACAAGATACTACTTTTGCATCTCTCCCAAATAAATTTGAGGCTGGTACTCAAAATGTTGAGGGCGTAGTCGGGCTTGGTGCAGCTATTGACTACATACAAAAAATAGGATATGATAATATACATAGTATTGAAGACGAAGTTATTTCATATGCTGTAGATTGTTTAAGAAAATTAGATTTTTTAGATATTTATATGACGAAAAATAGCAATAATCATTCATCTGTTATATCCTTTAATATAAAGGGTCTACATCCACATGATGTTGCAAGTATTCTTGATACATTTGGAGTTTGTATAAGATCTGGAAATCATTGTGCACAGCCACTAATGAGGTATCTTAAAATTGATTCTACATGCAGAGCTTCTTTCTATATTTATAATACAAAACAAGATGTTGATAAACTTGTTTTAGGATTAAAAAAAGCATATGAAATGTTTAGCAAGTACATAAGAAAATAGAAGGTGAAAAAATGGATGATTTAAATGATTTATATAATGAACTTATTATGGAACATAGTATGAATTCATATAATAAAAAGAAGATGAAAAATGCAGATTTTTCTGAAGTAGGACACAATCCAAATTGTGGTGATGAAATAACATTAGATTTAAAGCTTGATGGTGATGTTATAAAAGACATGACATTTGAAGGGCATGGTTGTGCAATATCTCAAGCTTCTACATCAATAATGATTGATACTCTAAAAGGAAAAAGCGTCAAAGAAGCAATGGATATTATTGAAACATTTATTCATATGATAAAAAAAGAAATTAAAGATGAGAAAGAACTTGAAAAATTAGAAGATGCTATTGCATTTAAAAATATTTCAAATATGCCAGCTCGTGTAAAGTGTGCTTTACTTGCATGGCATACATTAGAAGATATGTTGCAGAAAAATACTAATACTAATACAAAATCAAGTATAAAATGTTGTAATTAGAAATGAGCTTATCACTCTATTTATTAGAGATGATAAGCCTTTATTTTCTGCGTTTTAGTAACTAGCCTAGATATATTTTTTTCATAAGTAAGTGTACATCTGAAACTCTAACATTTGAAGTATCTTGCTGGCCGTAATTTCAGCTTGAACCTGTAGGGGTGTTTCAGTATCAAATGTATAAATTATAGTCTGGGAAAAATGCATTTGTGTAGTTAATCCTGCAAGAAGTTGAAAGGATAAATCCATTACGACAGTACTTGTATTTTTCATAGGGTAAAATATTCCACCATGTGAATCATCAACTTTTTCAATTGAGCCTGCAAGTTGGAATAGCTATTGATCAAGCAGGTCCAGTTTCACCATTAGGAATGGTTGCACCTGTACAACCAGTAGGACCAATATAGTAATGATCCTTGGAGCAATTACAACATGAATTAAAACAAGAATTCATGAACATTCCTCCTTTTTAGTGAGATTATTCTCCTTTTATTATATGTTGTAAATTTTTATATTGTTAAATTGATATAAAAGATATATCATAAATTAGCATTTAAAATTTGTATAGAAATGAAATTTTGCATACAAAAAAAGGAGCCTAAAGCTCCTTTAAATTATATTATTTTTTGTTTTCTTTTATTGCAGCAGTTTCATAAGTTTCTGTAATTGCCCCACCATCTTTTGATGAATCTTCAAGAGTAGGCTCGATATTTTCAAACATGATATCAAAATTATCTAAATTATCAAGTTCAACAGATTTTTTATCTTCGTTTTGTGAGTAATTAGATGGAGAAGACACAATTGAATCATTAGCTCTTTTAGCAAGTTCTTCATTTAATCTTGTTGATGTATTTACACCAAATAAAGTATCATCATTTGCTGAAGAATCACTATCGTTAATTGTAATTGTAGGAGTATCTGGTTTTGTCATCATGTATTTTTCAAAATTAAACATTAATGTATGAGCTTTTTCTTTATATTTGCTATTTAGGAAATCTGTTTTTCCTTTACCATATATTGTTTTTCCTTTTTCATCCTTTGTTTTGAAGAAAACATTTTTAAATCCTAAATCTTGAATTTTATATGCTTCTGCACGGATTTTCTTTTTTACCTCAAGACTTGTTGATTTAACAAGTTCACCATCAACAATCTTGAATGAACTTGATTGGTCAGGAATTTTATTTTGACCAAAAGCTTTTTCCCAATATGCGCTGTCTTCTGGAACTGTATCACCAAATACAATTTGAGTTTTTGTATTTGCAAGAACTGTTTGCCTATAATATCCTGATTTATCTCCTTTAGATAATTGTGATAAGTTTTGAAGTGCAATTGAAACACCGCATCTATATTTTCTAAATAGTGTAAACATAACTTCCATATCTTTATTAATATATTCAGGAAATTCATCAATATACAAGAAGTGTGGTGTTCTTGAATCTTCAGTACCTTTTCTTCTTAAAACAGCATCTTGAAATTGTAGTATAAAGAACATACCAAAAGCTTTAGCTTGTAAAACACCAAGATCACCTTTTCTAGAACATGCAGTAATAACCTTACCTTCTTCTAAAGCTTTATCAAAGTTAATCATATTTGTTTTACCACAAAGAGCTTTTTTTAGTCCTGGGTTCCTAATTAAGTTATTAAGTTGAGTAATAGCTCCATACAAGAATTTTTCTGTATCTTTTCTTCCACTACCTCTTGTTCCAGGAATTTCATATCCGTTTATATTAAGAGATGGCTTATAGAAATTCTTTTCAAAATATGCAATTAATAATTTGTATTTTTGTTCAAGCTCAGGTACCTTTTTCATTTCTTCAGTCATTTCTTCAACTTTATCGAAGTTATATAAAAGTTCAAGCATGTCTTCAAGAGAAGCAACTTCACCATTATTCATTCTTGGATACATTTCTTTAAGTAGAATTGATAAGTTTTGGAATGCATCTATTGTAACTTGTGTAAAGAATGGATCTCCGGCACCGCCACCACCTTGTGATTCATACATTGAGTTTAAAACATCTGCAACTATTGAAGCAACTTTAGCAGGATCTTCAATAGCAAAAGGATTAATACTTAATGTATCAGGATTTATTGGATCAATAGATAAAACATCTATGTCAAAGTTCTTTGCGACTCCAATAAAATCTGAAATAAATTTACCGTCATTTTCAACGATTGTAATATCTTTATATGTAATATTTCCTGTTGCATTATCTTTGAATTGAACTACAGGTTTTACATTTTCCATAAATTCATCTTCCATGCCACGTTTTGGTCTTAGGTAAGAAAGAGAAAAGTTTCTATTTATATATTCGTTATTAAATGGACCATTCATATATGCTATACCTTTTTTTAACATTGAATAGCCTATCTTTTTAGAGTATTCTCTAAAGAAATATTTTCTTTCTAGGTCTAATGCACTCATTGGTAGTAGAACAGTTGCTGTTTTACCTGTACCAGTAGCACCTTGTACAAGAGTACCCTCATATCTTTTTTTCTCAGGAACAACTATAGGGATAGCTGAATCTTTTTCATTACATATGATTGTTTCGCAAGTAAACATTCCATTATCTTTACTTCCACCTGTAAGAGATAGTCCACAAAATCCAGCAATAGATTTTGGAAGGTCTTCATCCCTTAAAATAAGTAAAAAGTAATCAATTATATTAAATATTGCAACAAAAGGTACTGCAAAGCATGCTGTTTTTATTGCTGGGGCAAAAAGTTCAGGAAAATACATTTTTACAGTGTTATAATTTGGGAACCTTTGTAATAACCACCAAAAGCCTTGGTTTATCCATGTACATGCCATACCACCCAAAACAACACCAAAAAGAATGCATGTTACCATATAAAATTTAATTTTTTGTCTATCATTTTTAGGAATTCCAGAATTTACAAAAAATGAAAATGCCAGAGGTGGAATTGTTAAAAATATAGCATAAAGATATGGAGATATTTTATTTTCAATTCTCGCATCTCCAACTAGAAATCCAAGCATTCTAGATATAGACATAAAAACAAGAATAACTGTAATCGCATACAGTAATATTGTCATTATTTTATTTGGATTTGTTTTTATATGTAATT
>ENA-OOPY01000161-OOPY01000161.1-human-gut-metagenome-genome-assembly--contig:-NODE-161-length-9790-cov-1.774319_pt1 | contig 9790 bp, 5 predicted proteins | sample MGYA00241084_ERZ501153 | MGnify/ENA primary metagenome ERZ501153 (study PRJEB25962, sample SAMEA2042436) | human gut metagenome | biome: human gut; feature: human-associated habitat; material: faeces...
GCTCCCGTCCAGCTTTGGGGGGTTGTTGTTTCAGAAGATTAGGGAACCGTGCTTATTGCATCCGTCCAATCAGATTTGTGGTCTTGATTGAACGGATGTTAAGATTCCTCGTCTGCATAAACGTTGGATCCTTGCTTCATTATTTCCAGTTCTGAATTATCGTGATATTTTGTCCCCATTTCTTTTCAAAATCAGTCAAACGGGGTTCCAATTTCCTCATTAAATCCTGCTTTATGCCATCCGGCATGAAACCATAGCGAATACTGTTACGTACCAGTTCCTTTACTCCATAGTAATCTATCCCATAGCGCAAAGTGAGCAATACATATTGCTGGGTCAGATTTGTACGCAAGATTCCTGGGTCATTTGTCGAAATAACTGTTGGAACACCGGCTTTACGATACAAAAGGAACGGCTGGGCGCTTTCCTTCACTCCTAAAATAAACTCATTGCTGACTAAATTGATTTCCACTGCGACTTTTTTTCTCTTCATTTCCTGCAGCAATGACACACTGCCCGGTTCAAAGGCAATATCTACTCCATGACTGATGCGCTTTGCTTTGGCTGTATATACCGCCTTGCGGATATGCGAATCCAGATTCTCGGGACGTACCAGTCCTAATGTCATTTCGCCGGCATGAAGCGAAGTGTTCACTCCTTTTCCCATAGGCGTGCGGTTCAGGTAGTTAAACATCTTCATGTGTCCATCATAATAAGCCATAGACACCTCGCTGTTTTCGGCCGCCACTATATTGGTCCCTACCAACCTTGTGTTGCCGCCCGAACAGCCCTTGTACACCGTATAGAGTTGTGCAAAAACCACCAACCGGTCAGAATTACGGCTGGCATACCCTTGATAATAGCATTCGGGGGCGCGCGGATAGTCTTTCAAGTCGCTATTCTTGTCAATACTATCAATGTAGTGAATGTATTCCGTCACCTTCTTTGCCAGCAGGCAAGGGTATATTGCAGTTCCTCCTGCTGGGCCGCGTCGGCATACACCTTATTATAATTAGAGCATACTGTCCCGTTGGGCAGTGGCGGCAGGCAGGTTTTTCATATCTACAAATATCTTGAGGCGATACATGGCTTGCTTCACACGCAGCACAGGATTGATGACAATACCTTTTTCCACCTCCCATGCACGGATATACTGGGGCAGGGAGTCGCTGAGTGCCAGCGCCCCGGTGAAATCGTTCCGGTGAACCCGCTGCGTGCCACTTTACCCGGCACATGAAGACTGATGAAACGGCGCATGGCAAGACGGTAATGGCGTTCTGCCTCGTCTGTCTGCCCGTTGTTGAGATAGCCCTGCGCAAAACAGAAATCGGCATAGGCCATACCTATGGGATGATGGTGCCGCTGTGCATAGTCGGACATCCGGCGCACGGAAACAACCGACTCCACATAGTCGCCCCACATCAGCAGGCAGTCGGACTGTCGTTCCCATACCACATAGAGCAGGGAGTCGTCCCGCAAGGTCTGGTAATGCTGTATCAACGCCTCACCGGCACGCCCGTAATTCTTCTTGTCTTTTATCACCTCGTAGTGTGAAAGCAGGGCGGAACGGAACACATAGTCGAAGTGGACATTCCTCCTTTCCATTGCCTGACGCAAGCCGCGCTGCTGCATCTCAAAGAATGCGGGAGACTTGATACTGTCGAACATCTGCATGGAAAGGACGTAGAGGGCGCTGTCGCCAAAGTAACCGTCCTGCTTCTGTGCCCACAGAGACGATGTTACAAGAAATGAGAAAACGAGAAGCAGGTATTTCCTGAAACTATATGTCAGCAACGTTCCTTTGATTTGCATGATTTATCCTTTTTACACAATAAATGATGTAAAAGTAAAATATTAACCCACAGAGCAGGTATATATTTAAGTAGAAAAAGTACATATTTGCTAAGATGAAATTAAAATCAGAGATACACAAACCACTGAAGAACAAAAAGATGCCCCACTTTTCCAATCTCGCCTGATTGTAAAGTGGAGCCATTTTTAGAAAGACACACTGTTATCAGCTTCCAATCACTAATCTAACTATATAACCTCATCCAGATGAATATTCCTACATTTTTAATCTAAGAAAAAGCGATGGGAACAGATTTCCACATTCTGCAACACAAGATAACACATTTATCAGTCTGCCCCACCGCCTGCTGTCTAAGCCTCAAGAATTTTATGTAATCCTATTGTCATAACAAATTATTCAAAGGTAAGCGATATTTGATTGGAACATGGTATGTATTAGGGTAAATAAATTACTTATTTAGTTATGTGGCTCAATTATTTTCGTAAATTTTCACTATCTTAAGTTTTTGCCATTCATAATAGATAAAAATATAGTCTCTTTTCTAAAGCAACACGGGAATAAAGATACCTATTCATCAAAAGTTGAAAGTACCTTTTTGGCCATTTCGATCCGCTGATTAAAGAAGGTACGAGTCCTTTCCCAAGAGTAATATGGGAAACAAGAGGTTGGTATAGGAAGCGACACTTCTTGCTCATTTAACAGAATCTTCACCCAAATCCTTTGGTCTTTGTCACGATAGAAAAGCCACTGTACATTAGCGGCCATTGGAGAAATTTCATAATCCTTCCAATAGATTGAAACGGAATCGGGCCGGAAAACCTGCACATCAGTTTTTTCTATGTCCATCAATGCCACAAGAGGTATAACTGTTTCCGCATGAGCAAAGCGAAAGTTAGCCCGATAATCGGACTTTCCACTTATCACCTCCTGAGCGGAATGAATAAACTCTGAAAGTAAAGGCCAGGCGATTGCAACCGGTAGCATCTTACCGACAGGTGCAGAACCCTTGCTCATATATTGTCGCAAATTCTGGGTCTGCCAATAACGATGCCATTCATCAAGTGTAAAAAGGTCTTGTAAATTCAACGGGATGCTTGTATCAGGAAGAATTGCCGCAACAGAAAATAAGGCCATGGCAAATTCCTCTGCCTCCTTACCCGGATATTGTTCCGGATTAAGAAGAAACTTCTTCATTATAGGAACCGGAGATATCTTCTTGTGCACAAAAGTTTTGTATATAGGAAGCCAGTCACCTTTCTCTTTATAATTGACATAAGAGTTATTCAGATCAAAAAAACGAAGGATATGATCATATTGTTTTCCTTCACTCCGCTGTGCCTGTAAAGCAGGATTATGCCTTATCATGCAAGAAAGAAAAGCGTCCATACTACTTATGCTGCGGGGAACATAGGTTGCTATTGCTTCAATCTTGGCAGAATCACCGAATAGTTGAGGATAGTTCCTTATCATACGTCCGGCAATTCCTTCTTGTTCCGCCTCGCCCAACTTTGACAATTTTCCCCATTGACCGTCAAATAATCCAGATAAACGCCGTATCATAGAGAGTAAAGCCATACCTTCTGAGGTCAGTCCATTCTCTTGTTGGGCTGATACCAGTACCTTCTCCACTTTGTCTAGGGCTTTTCCTGAAGTTGGGAAGCGGGCTCCATGCCTTCCCAGATGATTTATATAAAATGGGATCATACCATCCCGAGAAGTAACGGATGAGTCTGTCCTATTGGGATAGGGCATAGCTGTTCCTGCATACTGTTGTATTTTAGTTTGTCCCCATATAACAGAGAAAGTGAGAGACATAAAAGTCAAAACAAATAATAATCTTTTCATATTATACCTACTTAATTCATAGGCTATAACGATAAAAATGAGGATTATGTTTGCTCAAAATCAATCTTAAGACATCCAAAATCTCCATGTCCGCAAATAGTGGGACAAACGAACGGAATACAAACCACTAATGATTATCACTATATGAAGTAACTAAACTGATTGAAAATTAGAATATTCTTTTATTAAATTAAGTGGTTATCCAGATGATATATTCAGCAGATTCATTTGTTTGTCACTATTTTATACTTTATATTTGCATAAGGAATTAACATCTGTATTAAAGAATTGATTTTAATACAGAATAAATGGATAGCCTTTACTTATAAAAACAAAAGGGGCGAAGTCTTGAATTATATAGAATTATATAATTTTTATTGAGAAAACATTATGGAGAATACACAAGAATCCACCCAAGAGCCTTCGGCACAAGTTGAGCAGGCATCACAATTTCAAGAATCCTTAACTCCGACCTTGCTGAAGGAGAATGAGTCCGCTTATGAATCTGTCCGTGATTTACGGGAAGCGCTCAAGGCTGAGGATGTCTTGAATATTGCCTTGACCGGCCCTTATGGATCGGGAAAAAGTTCTGTACTACACACTTTAATGTTTTTGACGGATGCAGAATGGAACTATCTTCCTATATCCTTAGCAACACTGGATGACGGCAAACGCCCAAAGACAAAGGATAAGGAAACTGAGGATCAACAAGACTCCCAGGACAATCAGGCTGATGAAAAGCCTACGGAAAAAGACAGCTCCGACGATCGGGATAATGAAGATTATAAAGAGAAACTGAACAGGAGAATAGAATACAGCATTCTCCAGCAATTAATTTACCGAGAAACGATTGATACTCTACCCAATTCACGTTTCAAACGGATCATACACATTACCCCCAAACATATATCGAAATTAGCATGTGGTTTTATCGGAACTATTTTTGCATTTGCAATCCTTTTTGAACCTAATTGGATGAGAATCGACTCATTTTATCGTGTTTTCAGCCAAGGATTTGTTTTTAACCTGATAGGGGATATTGTGGCTTTGCTATATCTGTTATTTATCTTATTTTCAATAACCCAATATGTTATCCGGATTTATGGCAGTACAAAACTGAATAAACTCAACTTTAAAGACGGTGAAATTGAGATTAAAGACGAAAACTCCATTTTCAACCGCCATCTGGATGAAATTTTGTATTTCTTTCAGGCAACTGATTATAACGTAGTGGTAATTGAGGACCTTGACCGCTTTGATACCCCCGATATCTTTCTGAAATTGAGGGAACTCAATTTCTTACTGAACAATTCGGCTGTTGTAGGGCGAAATATAAAATTTATCTACGCAGTGAAAGATGATATGTTCAAAGATTCTTCCCGAACAAAGTTCTTCGATTATATAACCACTGTCATTCCGGTTATCAACCCCTCCAACTCGAAAGACAAACTGAAAGAAGAGTTGGAAAAGAGAGGCCATAAAGATGAAATCAAAGCTGATGACCTGGAAGATATAGCATTTTTCATAGATGACATGCGCTTGTTGAAGAATATTGCAAACGAGTATCACCAATATCACAAACGGCTTTTTGTCAACGGTACGGAACTGAGCCATTCAAAACTACTGGCCATGATTGTATATAAGAACTATTATCCTGATGATTTCTCCGCACTACACAACAGACGTGGAAAGGTGTACCAATGCGTATGCCGTGAAACCAAACAGAAATTCACCAAGTTTGCGCTCCAGATATTAAACAAGAGGAAGGAGGAGATAGCCAAACGTCGCGAAGCAAAGGAAAGGAACCGACACCTGAAGGCACGTGAATTGCGAATGATTTATGTAAACGGATATATTACTTATATCAACAGCAATCTAATTTCTATAAAGATTAATGATATCTATTATGAAACAAGTGCTATATGGGAAAATGAAAGTTTATTTAATGAGCTCATCCAAAAAGAAAAGATAGAATACCGATTTTTTAATTCATATAGTACTTATACATCTCATACAAACATCCGCTTTAGCGAGATAGAGAAAAAGATTGATCCAAAAACAACTTATGCTCAACGGTTAGCTGCCATTACAACAAAAGACAAAGATTTAGACAGGGAAGAGGAGGAACTGAAAAAGGAAGAATATCGTATCAACAGTTTCTCTTTGAAGCAATTGTTTATGCAGTTTAAGATGAATGAATGCGAAGCCTTCCAGAAAATCAAATTGGCCCCAATGATGGATCTTTTCATCCGGCGTGGCTATATTGATGAAGACTATTATGATTACATTTCTTATTTTTATCCGAACACGATTTCTCAGAATGACCGTCTTCTGCTCATAGCTATGAAGTTGGACAAAAGTCCCGAATATAATGCCAAGATAGACAAGATAAAAAGTTTTGTTGCACAATTACCAACCTATGCTTATCTCAGTGATAGCGTGCTTAATATTAATCTGTTGGATTATCTGGGCAAATACACGAACATCGAACGGGAACGGTTCCTTCTATTCATGGCACGATTGGAACAACCCGCAGCTAAAATGGATTTTCTAGCCCAATATTACAAAGAGGGAAAACAAATCTATAATGTGTTTAATCACTATATCAATTGGAATGTCACTGATAGCTGGACTGTGGTATTGAATTGCGATTACAGAGATATTCTGATAGAAGCGTGGCTAAAGTTCTGTGAGAACAGTCATATAGGTGAGATTCAAAAAACATGGTTGAAAGATAACTATGATTATTTAGCAAACAGATATGATTGCTTTGACGATAAGAAAATCAACTTTATTGCCAGCGTATGCTATTATGAGGAATTGACAAATACGTCCAAACCCCTGTTGGAACTTATTATAAAAAGTGACAGTTATACTTTGACGAAACACAACATAAGCCTATTACTGAACCATATTAGTGAAAGAGTGGCAGCCAATAAGAACAATGTGACTCTAACGCGGATAAAGAGGGCAGGACGAAAAGAAATCATCGAAAGGATACAAGAGAATCTGGAAGAATGCCTTCAATATGTCTTTCAGGATATATGTGATGAAGTCGAAGAATCCATGCTGGAGATCTTGAACAACAAGGAGGTTGGAGTAGAGATTAAACGAAAATATCTTAAGACCCATATTAATCCTATCAATGATGTATCCAAAGTAAAAGATGATGTGAAAGGGTTAGCATTTGAGTTGAATCTACCTGTACCCAACTGGGACAACATTACTGATTACTATGTGCAAAACGAATGCGAAATAGACAATATCTTATGGGTATATCTGGATAAACACGCAGAAATACTGGGAACAAGTAGATTTGCAAGAAGTGAGACACACAAGCATTCACTGTTTAATAATATTATGGGTAGTAACCGGCTTAGTATCAATTCCTACAAGCAGATATCATCCGCTTTCCTATGCAAAATGGATCTGAACGAGGAACTTTTAAAATTGGAAGATGAGCGAATCAGTTATTTAATAGACCAAAATAGCATTGAGTATACGGAGGATAATATCCGATATCTCAGCCATCATAGTGATATACTCTATGGCAATTTCCTATTACATCATAAAAATGAGTTCTTTAAAGATAAAGATAAGATATCTTATAACAAGGACCTGGCCCTCTGTCTGCTTGGCAGCTACAAGCTATCCGGCAAGGAAAAATCAGTCGTGCTCCAACAACTGAAAGCGACTTCCATTGATGTCAGCCAAAAGCTTGCCAATATTATCTGTGAAATATTAGCAGATTATGAAACGGAGTTAGACTATGACCTGCTGAAAAAAGTGCTTGTCAAGACATCTGTATTGGAAAAAGCAGTAACAGTCATCTATCACACCATCAGATGGAATCCAGACAACCACGATGTAGTTGATGAGTTATTGGCATTGTTGCCATTGCCCTACAGCAAGATGACGGAGAACGGAAAACACCCGATTATACCCGACACAGAGCTGAATCGGAGCCTTTTATCATTATTAAAGGAGTGTAACTACCTATCGTCTTTCTCCGAAGATAAAAACGGATTGAAAGTCAATACAAGAATTATCAAGCAGTAGGGACAACTTTATGCCTTTTAGAAAAAACGTCATCGAAAGAAACTGAATTACCTGATAATTTGTTATTTTTGCAATGTATTGCATAATTAAAAACAGAAAAATTTATGGGAAGCGAAGGATTACAGGAACGTTACGTGAATCCCTATACCGATTTTGCGTTTAAATTGCTGTTCGGAACGGAGCTGAACAAGGAACTGCTGATCAGTTTCCTGAATGCTTTGCTGCATGGTGAACAGACGATAAAGGAGGTCACCTACCTGAATTCTGAGCATCTGGGAACGCAGGAACGGGACCGCCGGGCGGTATTTGACATCTATTGCGAGAACGAACGGGGAGAAAAATTCCTTGTGGAGATGCAAAAAGGAGAACAGACCTTTTTCAAGGACCGGAGCATATATTATTCCACTTTCCCTATACGGGAGCAGGCTATTAAAGGAAACGGATGGAATTATGAGCTAAAAGCCGTCTACACCGTCGGAATACTGAACTTTACCTTCGACAATCAGGATGACAGGTATTTCCATCATGAAGTGAAACTGGTAGATATGCGTACTAAGGATGTATTTTATGACAAACTTACGTTTATCTATCTGGAGATGCCGAAATTCAACAAAACGGAAGACGAACTGGAGACAATGTTTGACAAGTGGATGTTTGTACTCCGAAACCTTTCACGTCTAATGGAACGTCCCCTCGCTTTGCAGGAACGTGTATTCGAACGACTGTTCAAAGCTGCGGAAATCGCCAATTTTAATAAGAAGGAATTAGTAGAGTACGAAGATAGCTTGAAAAACTACCGGGACTGGTATAGCGTAATGTCTACTGTTGAGCAGAAAGGTATAGCAAAAGGAAAGGCTGAAGGATTGGCTGAAGGTGAAAAGAAAAAGCAACAAGAGATTGCCCGGAACTTGAAATCTCTTGGAATCACCCAAGATGTGATAATTAAATCAACCGGTCTAACTCCCGAAGAGATAAAGGATCTATAATTTTCATTCCTATATAAACAAGAGCAACCGCCCTGTTTCTGTGGATTTACAGCAACGGGACGGTTTTTCTTTTTAATGTATACATTCGTAATAGATTGTCAAACATATATCCGCCACATCCGGGTTTACAATGAGGAAGGGGATAAAGAAAGTGTTTTATTACGGACCTTACGCAAGATTCTTTGCAGTTCGAACACCTTTTCAGGATATTGTTCTGCTATATTCGTTTGCTCTCCCGCTTCATTCATTTTATAGAGTTGCGGAGTAGGGGAGTATCCGGTTTCTATCTTCGGTCCCCAAGGTATCATTCTCGGACCGTCTGTTCCATCTATCAATTTCCAATCTTTAGTACGTACAGACAAGCTATTATTGGCAGCCTGTTCGATTAGCCACGGACGATCTTCCTTATCCTGCCCCAACAGATTGCCTAAACGATTGTAGCTATCAGGAGCTGCACCTTTCGGCAAACGGGCATTAACGAATGAGGCCATAGATACGAACCAGTCGATCTGAGAGATGAGTACGTCTGATGTTTCCGCCCGAGTGATGCCTTTCGGCCAGCGAACAATTACCGGGACACGAGTACCGCCTTCAAAAGCACTGTATTTTCCTCCACGTAAGTCACCGGTCGGACAATGACCATTCAACAGTTCTTCAGCACGGTCTTGATAACCATCGTCTACTACAGGACCGTTGTCACTGGAAAGGATAATCAGCGTATTATCGGTCAGTCCCATCTTATCCAGTGTTTCAAGGATTTGTCCCACGCTCCAATCAAATTGTGCAATGGCGTCGCCACGTAGCCCCATCGGATTTTTGCCTCGGAAACGATCATGCGGAAAACGGGGGACATGAACGTCGTTGGTGGCAAAATACATGAAAAAAGGCTGGCTCTTATGTTGTTTTATAAAGTCGATTGCATGTGTGGTGATAGAGTCTGCTATGTTCTCGTCTTTCCACAATGCTTTGCCACCGCCTTTCATGTATCCGATGCGGCTGATACCGTTCACTATGGACTGGTCGTGTCCGTGGCTTGGTTTCAGATTATATAATAGTTCAGGATTATCTTTTCCAGTCGGCTCTCCGG
>ENA-OOPY01000166-OOPY01000166.1-human-gut-metagenome-genome-assembly--contig:-NODE-166-length-9664-cov-1.955875_pt1 | contig 9664 bp, 10 predicted proteins | sample MGYA00241084_ERZ501153 | MGnify/ENA primary metagenome ERZ501153 (study PRJEB25962, sample SAMEA2042436) | human gut metagenome | biome: human gut; feature: human-associated habitat; material: faeces...
TTTTCTCCAATAAATCCTGTAACACCGGATCAAGAGAAAGCCGTATACTTTTGAGACAACCGGATAGCCCGATGAAGGGAAGCTGGAAAAGATACGGAAAGAAAACTTTCAGCATTCGTCCCTTACAGCTTCCCGGCTGATAAATAGAGATGGCCGTTCTCCTGCTTTTTGCCGACAGCAGCCACCTCTTACCTTCAGCATTGACAAAACTGTAGAAAAATTCTCCGTGTTCCGGTTCAACGATGCGTTGAAGCAGACTGTCAGTATTCTCCTTCATGAGTTTGTCTGTTCATACAGTATTTTGTATACGTCCAGCTGATCATATTCCTGACTATCTTCCCATATTCCTCCCACGTCAGGCGTGTACTGGCATTAAGAGCCTTTGTACTAAGCTCCAGACGTTTCCTCGTTTTTGTAAGCAGGAGTATGGAATCGGCGAGCTGACGGATTACATCCTCCCTGCTTCCCTGCGGAATGATAATTGCCCCATTGTCACGCAAAAGGCGGGTATATCCGGCACTGTCAAGGCATATCTGCGGCTTGCCTTGGGTGACGCTTTCAAATGACGTAGTGACACCCCCTTCTTTCAACGAGGCATTGATGACCACATCGGTAGCGGCAAGCATCTTTTCATATACCGGTTTCGGTACTTTGCCACACAATGTGACCCAGTTTTCCATTCCTCTTTCCCGTACCAGTGCTTTCAAACGCTTTCCATCGATGCCACTACCTATGATGTCCAGATGAATATCCGGATTCTCGTTCTTTGCCAGCGTAAAACTTTCAATAGCGAGATCGAATCCCCGCCAGGCGTCCAGACGTCCTACCATCAAATAGTTTATATGCTTTTCATCCGCATTAATTTCAGGACAATCCACAAATTCATCGATGGCAACATCGGAAAAGAGTTTGGTCTTTTCCTGATATGTAGCAGGTATTCCCTTCAAAGTGAGATTTGTCTTGCACAAGATCAGACTCGCATTGTGACAACGGTGTATAAATGCCTTATTTTTGCCGATGGAAGAAACGGCCATTCTACGGAACCATTCTATAAAACGGGACTTACGGCCATAATATCGGGAATATTCCTCCGGAATTGTTTCCAAACCTCCAACAGGTCCCCAAATGAAACATTGTTTCTGCCCGTATGAGCTGACCTTCCAAAGGGCATTCCCATAAGTCAGATGATGGAAAATCTCAATCCCGTTTTCCTGCATCGTTTGTTTCACAATATGGTTACTGCGACACTGCCATAAATAATAATACAGATGTACTCCCCTTAATCCTTTCTTCCAGAAGCGCATCCACCGGGGGAGATCGAAATAAAGGAAATGAATATCGGCCTGATATGGATTATCCCTTAGCCATCGGTCAATTGTATGTCTATTACTCTTACGGGTCAATACCCAAACCTCAAAATGCTTGGACATTTCCAATATCCAATGCCAGCCGACTCCGCTCTCGCTTCCCAATCCGGGCTCACAAGCATATGCGGAAACAAAAATCTTTAAAAGATTCATGATATTATTTTCTTTAGGTTTTTATGGTGCTGCTGTTTAAATATATGTAGCAAGATAGTATTTACCGCATCATTGGAAGAGAGATCGTTATACACAACCTTATATCCCGGCTTCTTGGATAGATAGGATATCTTTTTATTAATTAAAGATATTTCTTCATGACTCAATTCCTTTTTGCGAACAAGGATGGTATCCACATCAGCTGTCAACAAAATGTTATAGTCAAGAGCAGGAATGAATAATCGTCCGAACCAATACAGAAATTTGTAGTTCAAGAAAATCCTGCTCCGTCTACTATCACAGATAATGTCAGTATAGTAACGGTCAAAAATAGCTAATCGCGTGATGCGAATAGTCGGTTTCACTCTCAGAAAATACCCCAATATATAATCAGTCGCATAGTAAAACAAACGTAACACGGAGTTGAACTTCCCCGTTTCACCACCCCGATGTGGAATATCATATCTCTTGTCTATGTTTTTTTTTAATCCAGCCGATTGTGCTACGTCACTAATATTTTTGAATAATTCCGGTCGGAAATGATAATAGCGGTGCGCCTTAGTGAATACGGGTGACAGACGTTCTATCAGTAAATTGATAACGGTTGTCTTACCGGCTCCATCCGGTCCGGTAAAACCAATACTGAAGCCCGTATCCGAACAAATGTAGTTACGAACATATGTATACAGGAAGAAAATCAAATGCTTTATTGTACCAATCGGGAACTTCTGCATATTATACCACATGGCATGAACCAATATTCGTTTTCCCGATAACCGATCACATTCCGACAATGAGGAAACACCGCAAACTTCTTTCAACTTGTTTTTTACCATATCCTCATTCTCTACTTGCAGCCTAATGGATTGATATTTCGTAGGATAAGAATAACCTACGACACGATTATATAAATACTTGTCGAGAAACTCTCCCTCTATATCCACATGATAAAGAAAACCATTAAACTTCCTGCGAATCAGAAACTCGTCTGCCTCCATCAACACAATACCGAAAACGGAGGTGTTCATGAAAAAGTCCCACTGCACCAACTCTGTATTATTCTCCTCCTGAATACCGCAAACAAAAGTTACGAGTCGGTCACTGTGAAGATAGGTGAGTATCTTCCAACCGGTTGCGTCTATTGCATCCACCAATGCTTTGCGAACTGTCTGAAAACTTCTCGCACTGATAATAATATCAATATCTCTGCTATGATTGACATCCGGCAACCCGGCGTAATTACGCAACACGGCATATTCTGCCGATTGATTCAAACAGTCAATAATAGCCGTAATATGCTTTGCTGCTGTACTATCTACCACAACCGTCGTTTTTATTTAAGTTTTATATTGTGACGTATCTTATCCCAAGCGTATAAAGGACGGGAACATATAGATTTAGTGATTAGACAGCAACCCTTAAACCAATGCTTCCTACGTAGGAAAAATACACCGTTTCTCAGATTCTCGGCGGCATTCGCATCTCGTTGTAAACGTACTCTTTCTTTATCAGGCATAGCAATATAGAAATCCGTAAAAGTAAGTTCCTGCATTCCAACTCGCCGCCTTAAAAGATTGGCCTTAACATAACGCATCTTCAGGATCATCGGGAGCGTACCGGATGACATGCCCCCGTGTTTCCGATATTGTGCCAATATTTCGGGAACAACCACGATTGCCTTGCCTTTGACATACAAGTCGCTCATGCGCGTCCAAAGATCAAGGTCTTCGCAATAGTCCTGATAACGTGGCTTACCATCGGGAAATCCTTCAATATTGTATCCCCCCACGCTAAGAGCTATTTCTCGATCATAGATGGCTGTCGGTTGCATAAAAATACGTTTGCAAACTTTTGCTTTTTCGTAAAATCCTTGTTTCGTCGTTTCTCCAAGAAATAATCCGCCACCTATTTTACCACCTTTGGTATCGATATATTCAAGATAACAACCCACAGCCATCAAGTCATTGTCGGAGATGATCTTGTGGTACATCGTTTCAATGGCGTGTGGATAGAGAACGTCGTCCGCATCTAAAAACACCATATAACGAGTGTGGGCATGACGTTCTGCAAAATGACGTGCATAGCCTATGCCTTTATTCTCGCTAAAACTGATAATCTCATGTTGTCTTGGATGCTTGCGAAAGAAATCCTCAGCAATTGCAAGGCTGTTATCGGTGCTGCAATCATTCACAATCAGCAGATAAAACGTCTGATAGGTCTGAGCAAGTACTGACTGCAACGTTACGTACAAGTATTTTTCTGCGTTATACACGCAGATGGCAAGAGTCAAATCAGCTATAATCAAAATAGTCTAAGAATCAAAAAATACTTGATGCGAAAATACAGAAACCTTAAAAAACTGTCTTTCCCATAAACTTTCCAAATATAGAATCCTCTTATATTTCGTTTATATGAGTCGAACAGATGAAGAAACTTAGGAAGAAGTCCACTTTTGCCAATACCACAAGTCTGCGATGAATGTATACGGTAATACATGGTAGGTTCTGTAATCGTACTGATAATACCACCCGCATTTGCTACAGCCATGGCACATACAGAATCATGCATACGAACGTTTATAAATGGAAATACGATCTCTTTTATCGCATGATTCATCATCATCGTGCATCCTCCGATTATTGTATAAATTGCCAAAATAGACGGATGTTTCATCAATTCCATTTTACGAGAGAGCTTGTCGGCTGAAATATGGTGAGGATTCAATTCCGATGGCATTATGACATTCAATGTTTTATCTACAAAAGCACGGTCTGTATGTACAATTATCGGCAAACTCTGATTGCTGGCCGACATTTCTTCCTCTTTCATCCTGCATAGTTCCTTTTCAACCTTATCCTTGAACCACACGTCGTCCTGATCGCAAAACATGTAGTATTCCGATTCCACCATATTGAGCAGGGACATAAAGTTCATACAAGCACCCTGTTTCGTCAGCCCGTTATCGACAAGAACGATACGGGCATCGTTGTATGAACGGATGATATCAAGCGTATGATCATGGGAACCATCATCTTGTATATACAATGTCCAATCAGAATAAGTCTGGAACAATATGCTGTCAATCTGTTCCTTCAGATACTTTTCACCATTATAGGTAGCCATAAGAATGGCTATCGAAGTTACATTTTCAAGCTTGTTCATTAGAATAATTATAATCTGAAAAATATCTCACACACATAAAAACCATTAGGATACCCCATAGATAGGCAATATTTGCCGTGCCACCACCTATTCCTATAAAATACATGATTGTGGGTATCGAAAAGAATTTTATACTACACGAAAATACCAACAGTAACCCCAACAAATAAACAATCAATCCATAATCTCCAATTTCTCCAACTACACTTTGTGAAGAAAGTCCGCCTCCGATTCTATGTCCGTAGTCAATGCCATGTCCGAACCAGGTCTCTATATCAGAAAGATCAAGTTTAGTCAGTGTATTTATCATCGGATTCAGACGAGAAGCGGCACTCGAATCCGTTCGTTTAATTTCTTCAGCATCAAATGTCATTGTAGCATCAATCACATTTACAGCTCTCTGTAATGATTCGTTCTGACTATAAGGTAATAAAAAATAGACAATCAGAAACAAGGGGGCTATGTAAACAAGGTATTTCCTTTGGATAAAGTAGAACGACAACACTATCAGGCAGATAAAAGCAGTACCGCTACCCATCGTAAGCATAGACCATAAAAAGCCTGCGGTTACCCATTTGTGTTCCCCGTGGAATAATGAGAGAAAGTCAATCGGTTCTCCTTTAAGATATTCATTACACTTCAGATATGCGTAAAAGAATACCCCCATCATTCTTGCCGCTGTGGATGGCTCATACGTGAGCGAATTGGCTCCGATACCACGATTTAATATCTGGCACAAGTTTATTGGAGGAAAAAGTTTAATCCCGACAAGTAAAAACAACTGCTGAATTATTAAAACTATAGTATATACCAATATGAGCCATTTTATAATTTTGACAAAGTAACCGAGGCTGAATACGTGCTCAATGGTTATCAGATTATAAAATGTCCAATACAGAATCAAAAAAGAAAGCAAAAAGAAAACGGTACTGGCACGGAATGTCTGATAATGAAATAATGCAAATGTCAACGCACAGAAGAAGTATGTCATTATGATGATACCCGCCTTGCTTATATTGGGCGTTTTCCACAGCAGGACAATGGGACATGTACCCATAGCCATCACCTTCAGCCAACCAACACCAGTCCTTGTTTCTATCGGAATGTAGTGGATACAGAACAATACCAATAGAAAAACAGCATAATTACGCAGTGTGAATAATGATCGAATCCGTTCCATCTATTTACCTAATAAGAATCTCGCCTTTGCATTAATTAGTAGGGTAATCCCATACAAGACAGGTATTGATATCATAAAATATACTAATGTACGTGCTCCATAATAAGAATCAAACCCTAAAATATATTTATCTATCACGCCACAGAGCACAAGTACAAACGAATAATGAACAAGCATCAGGCACAACGAATTAACGCCCCAATATTCAAACACACGCATATAACGTGCATTTTCCAAAGCCTTCGCTGTGAATAGTAAAGCTATAGGGCCGATTACCGGTGCAAGGTAGCTCCACAAGTAGTTATCCGCTTTTCCCACAATGGAATGAAGATGACAGGCCGTATAATAGGTAACCACCCATAAAATTATGGCATAAATGATCAGTTTCAGAGAATCCGCCTTCTTTAACCATGTATCAAATATTTTATAAAAATAGTATCCGAAGGCTATATAAAAAGTTGCACCGCAAGCCTTATCTAATGAAATGAATGGTTCTCTGATTAATTTATAAGCTATTCCGGCATGCCCATCAAACAGATTGGAATATGTAAATCTGTACACAACAACAACCAAGAATATAATGATAAAAAAGGCTTGCCTTTCTTTCATATAATACCATGCTATTTCTCCGAAGAAAAGTGCAGACAGAAACCAAAGTGTACCTACACCGCTCAATATTAAAGTCTTGTAGATTTCCCTTGCAATGAAATATCCATCATAATAATGCAACGCCCATAATAGTGAATCAAAAACTATGATAACGCCGCTCCACCAGAGATAAGGTATACCCAGTTGTTTTAAACGATGTTTGAAGAACTGTTTGGGGTTCCTCACAGATGCTTTTTCTGCCATGATAAAACCTGCCACCACATAAAATATTGTTATCATAAACGAACTGATGAACACATTCAACCAGGATGGGAAAAATCCATTTTCAAAATGTAATAAAACAATACACCAGATACCGATCCCTTTGGAAATATCAAGGTAACGTTCACGAGTTGATGTCATATTTTCAATATTCATCCTTTTATCTTCGATACAAGAATCATCAACGCAATATACACCCGCATCGAAAACTTGGCGATCTGTTTGCCCGGCCAACAGTCATCACTGTATCGTTCGATAAAATAGATACGTGAACGGCGCCACTCCCTGAATCGCCGGATAGGGTCACCCTTCTCTTTTTTGATATGCCGATGAACGGCCTGTATAGTCGCTAAATAATACATATACCAGCCTGTTCTCTCAACCTGCTTTGAAAGAATGGCTTCCTCGCAATACAGGAAGGGATACTCGTCAAGATATCCGATCTCCTTTATGAATGCAAGATTGACCATCATACAGCATCCACCTAATTTATAACAATAATGACTTGTCTGATACTTATCAATAAAGTCATACGCATCAGCAGGCTTTCTTTTGAAGAAGGACTTTATCCAACCGAAACTGTCACGCCAGTTACCGTCCGGCTTCATAGGGTTCTGGTGCATTCCATCCGGACCAATGATATCCGTTCCCGCCACAGCAATCCGGTAGTCCATCTTCATCCGTTCGACCAGCCGTTTTATATAATCTGTTTGCGGAAACTCCATATCGGGATTGGCAATCAAGGCATAGCGGTAACCTTGATCCACCGCATACCGGAGCCCCACATTATTACCGGCCGAGTATCCTTTATTTTGTTCATTCAGCAGCAAGGTACAGTTTTCCGTTTCACATAGTTCTTTAATATATGCTATATCCCCCGCTTGTGAGAGATTATCGACAATCACGATATCCAACTCCACATTTTCCTGCCGTTTCAGAAATGATACACATTTGGCACAGTCGGCAGAAGAGTTATAATTTAATATGATTACTGCGATCTTCATACTATCATATGTTTAATGAGGAAACACAACTTTAAGAAAAGGTATCCTTGCCAATGAATAGGATACGAATAATACAGCTATGTATAAAATAAAACCAATACAAATATTTGTTTCAAGGTACTTATCAATGATGTAATATGAACCATTGTATACAAACAGATGGATCAAATAAAGTTGGAAAGAATACTTCCCTATATTTTTCAGCAAAGCGCTATCACGCAAACATCCTCGCAGTGATAGTATAAAAAGAAGAATCAGTGTCGGACAAATCAGGCGGTTTATGGTCAGATAGGTATAGAAATAACCTTTCAACGGATAAACGACCATAACGGTAACCATCAGCATAAAGAAAGCCAAACCTACAATCTGCGGATTCATTGACCGGAACAGTCTACGGCAAACAACAGCCGGCAGAAGCATTGCCAATGCCAGATAGATGCAACATGGAGAATACAACCACAATAAAGTAAACGGATAAAGCACATAAGCGAAGCCTATGAGACTAATCAAGGAACAACATAATAATAAGCTTCGCATCCGTTTGCTTCCTTTATAATAAAACCACCTGATAGCCAATAATGAGAACATAGTAGGAATAAACCATAAAAAACTCCCGCTTCCGAAAGCCTCCGACAAAAGGTGCTGACTACCGCATACCCAGGCCAATAACAATTTCGATATACTCAAATCATTACTTTGCATAACTGAAATTACATACAATGCAATAAATGTAATTGTGTAGGGGACATAGAACCTTTTAAGGTTTCTCCACAGTGTATCTTTCAATAAACTATCTTTCCAATTATATAAGAATGGCAAAAGAAAGAATGAATAAACATGGAACGAATACAGGAAGCGATAACTATATCCTCCTTGCATAAGATACTTATTGTGTCCCAGTATGACAAGTAATATCAAAAGACCTTTCACGGCATTCGATTCATCCCGTGACAACAATGAGGCGTCTGCATCGTCATCAACCATGGAGTGAAAAAAAAACTCACTTTTTCTTATTATATTGTTCAGCAATTTCATTTTTTCCTTTCCAACAAAGACTAAGTTTCCATAAAACCACCGGCACAACGACTCCGAATGTAGTATATATCATCCAAACAAAATCAATACTTCCGTTTCTTGTATTAATTATGGGAAAATCTTGCAACCTTTCGATTGGTAAGTCGAACACCATAACTAACAGTAAAGACACCAACTTGAACGATATGAAATGAAACGTCAAGATATACAAAGTTTTCTGTCCGACATAATTTAAAGCATCTTGCACGACGCCACTTATACATCCTGCAATATTTAACAAGGCAAATATGCCAATTAATGATGCCGAGAAATATGCAATAGTTTTCACTCCTGTTACATCCATTGAAGAACCAAAGAATAAGGAAATGATTCCTAAAACAATAAACGCAGATATTCCCACCCATAAATTGTGGTATTTTCTATAGACGGTCTTATGAAAAGAATAGCCGACCATAAAATAGGCACATGCCAACATGGTCCGATGTCCTACTGTCGGAATTTTAAACGGAACAATCCCTAAAATATATGAAAGAATAAGGAAGATCGCAATTAAAAAAATACCATTCCGGATCTCTTTCCAATGGAACAGTTGATGACACAATTTCAATCCTAACAGACTAATAATTGAGGCATACAATAGCTCTTTGAGGAACCAATATCCACCCAATAACTGTTCGCTTCCTGTCATTGTCAGAATATGAAAAAGTTTATCAAGGTATTCAGTTCTTCCATATTCAGTTCTAATTGATCAATTCTCTCTTTTTTTGCTTCTAACGCAAGGGAACCACTAAGATCTTCTAGTGGTTCCTGAAAAGAGTTTAATTTATATTTTAATTGTTCTGCTTCAATCATTGATAAAAAACTCCTTATTTATTCCTTCCGCAGCAGTTCTT
>ENA-OOPY01000173-OOPY01000173.1-human-gut-metagenome-genome-assembly--contig:-NODE-173-length-9428-cov-1.731676_pt1 | contig 9428 bp, 8 predicted proteins | sample MGYA00241084_ERZ501153 | MGnify/ENA primary metagenome ERZ501153 (study PRJEB25962, sample SAMEA2042436) | human gut metagenome | biome: human gut; feature: human-associated habitat; material: faeces...
AGAAAATAATAAAAAGATTAAACATTCTATTTGAAATTAATTAATATTATGTTAATATATTAATAGAGGGTGATAGATAATGTTAAGAAAAAAAGCAATACTTTTAATACATGGTTTTGCGGGTGGTGCTTATGACTATGGTAATTTACCTAATGATTTAGAATTTGTTAATAATTACAAGGTATTTACTTATACTCTACCTGGTCATGATAAAGCTATTATTAATAAAGTTACTAAAGATGATTGGATAAAAATGTCAGAGATGCAAATCGAAAAAATAATTAAGCACGGATATAAAGAAATATATGTTATTGGTCATAGTATGGGTGGTGTTATTGCAGCATACTTAGCAAGTAAATACAAAGAAGTAAAAAAACTAGTACTTGCTGCTCCTGCCTTTCAATATTTTAAGTTTGAAGGTAATAAAATAAATATATTAGAAAGTATTAAAGTTGTTCCTAACTTATTTAAAGATTATAATAAAGAAGAAGTATGTGAAGAATTAGCAGATGTATTTACATATTGTATTCAAATGGCTATGAAATTAGGTGTTAATCCAAAGAAAATAATATTAAAAAAATTGGATAAGACAAAGAAAAAATATCCAGTAGAAAAAGCAAAGGGAGTAAGCACAAAATATAATAAATTATAAAAAGTAATAATTATTGGGGGCAATTATTATGTTAGTATATCAAGGAATTAAAGAAAGTTTTATTGAAGATGTGAATTTAGGAATAATAGCAGATAAAATAAGAGAAAAATATATTGAATTTATTCACAGAAAACCATCAACACCAGAGTTTAATTCATGGAAAAATTCTATGCAGTATATGAGAGGTGTATTAGATGATAATGATATACCTAATAATATGGGTGTAGCAATTGAATATAATATTCCACCAACAGGAAGTAGAATAGACTTTATGATGACAGGTTATAGTAAAAATGATTCTCACGAGGCTATTATTGTTGAATTAAAGCAATGGGATGAATGTACTGAAGTTGAGAAAGTTGATGGTATATATAAGGTTAATACGTATACAGGTGGAGGGCTAAGAGATGTTAATCATCCTTCATATCAAGCAATGACATATGCTAATCTAATAAGAGATTATAATGCTAATGTTGAAAATAAAAAAATAAATGTTAGACCTTGTGCATACTTACATAATTATTACTTTGAAGAAAATGATCCTCTTTTAAAAGAACAATATAGAGATTATATAAATGAAGCACCACTTTTTTCACATAATGATGTTTTAAAACTTAGAGAATTTATAAAAAGATATATTGAAGTTGGTGATGACAAAGAGATTCTATATGAGATAGAGAATGGAAAAATAAAACCTTCAAAAATGTTACAAGATACATTAGGTAGTATGCTAAAAGGTAATAAAGAATTCTATATGATTGATTCTCAAAAGATTGTTTATGAATATGCATTAAAATATGCTGTTGAAACAGTATCATCAAATTCGAAGAATGTATTTATCGTAAAGGGTGGACCTGGAACTGGAAAATCAGTATTGGCTGTTAATTTGTTAGTTAACTTAAACAGAAAAGATATGACATGTTTTTATGTTACAAAGAATTCAGCTCCTAGATTAGTGTATTCTAACAAGCTTAGAGGAGAGTTTAAAAAAATATATATTGACCATTTATTCCAAGGTTCAGGAAAGTTTATAGAAGAAAAAAGTAATGCATTAGATTGTTTAGTTGTTGATGAAGCACATAGACTTACTGAAAAATCGGATTTCTTTGGACATGGAGATAATCAAATAAAAGAAATAATAAATGCATCTAAATTTTCTGTGTTTTTCTTAGATGAAAATCAAAGAGTAACACTAAAAGATATTGGAAGTGAAGAATTAATAAAAAAATTTGCAAATGAATTAGGTGCAGGAATATATGTTTATGAGTTAGATAGTCAATTTAGATGTAATGGTTCTGATGGTTATATGGCGTGGTTAGATAATGTACTAGAAATTAGAGAAACTGCTAACTTTGATATAGATGGATTTGATTATGATTTTAGAGTGTTCGATGACCCTAATGAATTAAGAAGTGCTATCGAAGAGAAAAACAAAATAAATAATAAGTCAAGAATTGTCGCTGGTTATTGTTGGGAATGGCCTAAAAATAATAGAAATAACCCTAATTACAATGATATAACAATTCCAGAATATAATTTTGGAATGAGTTGGAATCTTGATGGTGGTGAGTTGTTTGCTTTAGGTGAGAATACTATAAAACAAGCTGGTTGTATACATACAACACAAGGTTTGGAATTTGATTATGTTGGAGTTATAATTGGAAACGATCTTAGATATGAGAATGAGCAAATAGTTACAGATTATACGAAAAGAGCTAAGACAGACCAATCTTTAAATGGAATAGGAAAATATAGTGAGGAGAAAAGATTAAGTATAGCAGATTCAATTATAAAAAATACATATAGAACATTAATGACTAGAGGAATGAAAGGATGCTATGTTTACTGTGAGGACAAGCAATTAGCACAATATCTAAAGAGAAGAATTAATAATAGTAATGAGATTACTTATTCTGTTGGTGAGGACGAAGATGAATATACAATGATGATTGCTGAAGAAGGAGAAGAGTATAAATATTAGAGAGAAGGATTAATAATAGATGAATGAAAATAAACAAGAAATAATGAAGATATACACGTTAATAAAAGGTATATATCAAGGAGTAAAAGAAGCAGATTATCAGTTAGTAGAAAATAGTACGTTTGAACAATACAATCAGCTATTAAATAAAATATATGAAATTACGCAAGATGATTATTTTAGAATGCTAAAAATAGAAGAGGTTGATATTGGAGATTATGGGGGAGAAAGAAAGTGTGCTAAGTATTTTTTCTTGACTAAAATAATCCCAGCAAAGGATTATATAAATGATATTTATATTGATACAACAGAGCAAACAATACAAAAGGTTGGAGCATTATATAATGCAATAGAAGATACTGAATTGCAAAGGAGGTGTGGTGATATCCTATTAGAGGGGGCAGGAGCATTTGATAGAGTAATAAATCAAGCTACACAAATTCTTGAAGATAGAATAAAAAAGAAAGCAGGATTAGAAGAGACACATTTAATTGGTTTACCATTAGTATCTAAAGAAATTCATAGTAAATTAGAAAATACAATATTACAATTTAATGATAATCTTGATATTCAAGAACACTATTCTTCATTGTTTAAAGGAATAATAGGAGTATATAGAAATCCAACACATCATGGATTAGATTATGAATGTTCTAGAGAAAATGCATTGAAATTTTGTGCATATATAGATATGCTTTTGAAAGAAGTAGAAAATGCAAAAAAAATAATTTAAAAAGATAAGAAAAAATGGGTGTAATTATAAAAAGATGAAAATTGTTTTTTGGAATACATATAAAAATATAAATATAAATGAATATTTAGTAAATTTAATTATAGAGCATAATTGTGATATTATAGTATTAGCTGAATATAAAGGGAATGAAGCAAATTTAAAAAACGAATTGTATATTAGAGGATATGAATTTGAAGAATATTCAATGTTTGCATGTAAGAAAATAAAAATATTTTATAATAAAAATGTTCGAATAATTTTAAATAATGATAATTCAAATTATGTATCATTTAAATTATGTAGAAATGATTTAGAATTTGAACTATTTGCGGTACATTTTCCAAGTAAATTATATGAAAGCGATGATAATAGACAATTTATAGCTAGAACATTAAAAAGTGATATAGATAAAATAGAAAATGCTGTGGTGGTAGGAGATTTTAATTCTAATCCATTTGAAAAAACTATGGTAGCAGCATCGTGTTTATCAGCGTTACCAACAATAAATTGTATAAATAGAACTGTACAAGGAAATAAAATAAAGATATTATATAATCCTATGTGGAAATTTTTTGGGGATTTTGAAAAATTTCCTGGGACATATTATTACAGAAAAAGTGAAGATATTAACTATGTTTGGAATATATTTGATCAAGTGTTAGTATCTAATAATTTATTAAGAAAATTTAATAAAGAATCTGTAAGAATAATAAGGAATATTAAAGGAACTAGTTTAATAAAGAATCAAAAAATAGATAAAAATATAAGTGACCATTTACCTGTATTTTTTTCTTTAAAGGAGGATAAAGATGGATAATATATGGAAAAATAAATTTGAAAATGCAAATAAAAAATTTCCAAATCAAATTGCATTAGAATTTTGCAATAAGCTTTATGATATTACTAATAAAAAAGTAATAGCAAAAGTTGAAAAATATAAAGTAAATATTAATGATATGACAGAACAATCACCTTTGATGAATATAGCAAAAATAAATCCTTTATTTAGCAGTACAAACGTTCAAGATTTTTTGGGAGAAGTAGATGGAAAGAACAAATTTACATATGAACTGTATTTAACAGGAGAAAAAACATCAAATTATAAATACAGATTCTGTTTTATAGAATATAGTATTTGTGCATATCCAGTGACTGTTGCTATTGATTCAGATATTGCTAAAGAATTAGAAATGTCTGAAATTGTTCATTGCAAAGATGATAGTGAATATGAAAAAGTGTTGATAGCTATTTTAAATTCTAAAAAAATGACAGAGGTTATAGAGGGATTAATGAAAATAAATTCATAAACTTAAATTAAACAAAAAACAACCAATAACTTGAAAATTCAGCAAATTTAAGATATAATACAAGATAGTTCCGAAGTGTTCGAAAACCCTTCTATTGGTTATTGAAAAATAACGAAAATGGTTTATACCATTTGCATAATACGTAGGCATATGAATTTTATTTATAAATACAGTATATAGTAAAAAAATATTTAAAAATAAAGTTGATGCTAAAAAAATACGTGTAAAGAATCTTTGCAGATAATGCGAAGGACATGGAGATAGTTAGTTCCCGACAGTATTACCATTCACACATCCAAAATTAGAGCGAAGGGGCATTTATGAAGTTTGAAAGTGCGCACCGAATTTTATAAATGTTCTAATTTGTAAATGGAGGTGAATGAAATGGCGATATTACCTAAAAAGCAGAAAAAAGAACTTGTATTTCAATTATTTCAAAAAATAATTGAAGTTATATCTGTAATTTTAGAATTTTTAGTGGTGTCAATAATTGGAACTTGCTTAGGGTGGAATCCTACAGTAATAGTAACAGCGATAACTGCTATCGTTGGTAATAATATAATTACTATTATTGTTAAAATTTTTAAAGATTCAAAAAAAACTAACTAATTTCCCTTTTTATAAGTAAATTTCAAATAAATTTATTTATAAAAGGGGGAATTTTTATGATTTTAAAAACCTGTAAATTATATGGATTAAACAGAAAGAGGGATTTATTTTATTTATTAAAAATAAAAGGAGAAGTAGAGTTAAAGCAAATAATTAATTTATATAGTCCATACATTGCCAAAAAAGGTAAAAAAAGATTAATTGAGCCTGCTGTTTCTGAAAAATTAAAAATAGTTCAAAAGAACATACAAATTTTATTAAAAGATATAATATTTGATGAAAATGTTTTTTCAGGAATATCAGGAAGATCATATATTGATAATGGAAAAATACATATGGGGAGTAAATATATAGTTGCATTAGATATAAGCAAATTTTTTCCTAATACAAGTAGAGAAAAGGTATATAGTTTTTTTAAAAATGATTTATTAACAAGTAAAGATGTTGCTAAGATATTAACAGATTTATGCACAATAGATATGGAAAAAATAATAAATCTTGATGAAGAAGTTATTGAATATATGAATGAAAACAAAATAAGGTATAATAAACATATACCGACAGGTTCTCCAATAAGTTGTATATTATCATATTTAGTAAATTATACAATGTTTGATGAGATTACTAAGATAGCAAATCAATATAAATGTAAAACTTCTATTTATGTTGACGATATAGTAATTTCTTCGAAAGATAAGATTAATAATCATTTGATAGATAGAATAATGTCGATAATTAGAAAGAATGGTTATAAAATTCAAAAGAAAAAATTAAAGTTTTACAATGAAAATGAATTCAAAAGAGTTACAGGAAATATATTATCAAAAGATGGAACTAAATTAGTTATACCTAATAAAATGAGACACAAAATGTATAAAGTTAGAAAAGATGAAAATATGGATATAAATAAAAAAACAAATAAGATGAGAGGCTTTAATCAAGTTATAAAGCAGATAGAAAAAGCAAATAAAGATTAAAAAAGTGTGAAAATGACAATTAAGTCAAATTCACACTTTTTTTTATAATAACTTAATTTCCTCCTTCACAAACTCATCCACCATCTCCTGAATCATATTAATATACTTAATCTGTTCTACAAAACTTTCATTCGCAGAAGGAGCAGGATATTTCTGCTTAAGCTCTAACTCAATCAAATTAGCATACCCCTTCAAATGATTTTCAAAATCACCCCAATTTTAGCACAATTGTTCACTAAACAAAAAACTAGCAAATGCCTAATATCACTAGCATACAATACAATTCAACACATCCAATAAAATATGTTATGTAACCCTCATAATTCCAAGGTCATTAGAACAAATTTCATCATATATATATATATGCTAAACAATAGTATAAAAATTTTATATAATAAAATCATTAGTTAATTTAGTATAATATTTAAATAGACAATATATTAGAGATAATATAGTGTCTATTTTTTCCTTTATTAGCTGTAACAATTATGTACATATTTCAATTTGAAACTATATAACAAATTCTAAATTTTAGAAAAATCAAATATTATAATAAAAAATATAGTACTTTTAATTATTATTTAAACAAAAGCAAAAAAATATATATTTTTACATTAGTCTACAATATTCGACATTATTTTCACTTTCTGTTTGATATAATTTTATACATTAAAGAAGGTGAATAAATGAGATACAAATTATATTTCGAATTGGAAAAAGAAGAAGTTCCATTAGATTATCACAGGTGTATACTAAGCTATATAAAACTATCTTTAACAGAGTATGACAAAAAATACTTTGAAACGTTATATAAGGATAACAATATAAAGCCATTTACTTTTTCTGTGTTTTTTAATGGGGCTTCTTTTAATAAAGATATAATTTTAGTAAAAGAAAAAAAGTTTGAACTAAACATCTCAACATCAGATTATAACCTTGCAGTTGTATTATACAATTCTTTTAATAATTTTGTAAACAAAAAATTCCAATTAAATAATAACCATATGATACTTAAAAAAATATGCTTAATGCCAGAAAGAAAGATTACAACAGAAAGTATAAAAATTAAATTTCTATCACCACTTGTTGTAAGAGATCGTGATAGGGAAGCTAGAAAAGATTATTATCATTCTTTTTCAAGTGACCAGTTTTTAGAAAAATTGAAAATCAATATAAATGAGCAAATAAAGAAATGTAATTTTAGTAGTGATATATTAGATGACTTTAATTTAATTCCGATTTTACCTAAAAAAACTGTAGTAAAATTTTATGAAAAACAAATTGAATGTTCACTTGGAATATATATGTTACATGGAAAAGAAGAATTACTTGAATATTTGTATAAATCAGGAATTGGTAGTAAAAGATCAAGTGGTTTTGGTATGTTTCAGATAATATAGGAGGAAAAATATGATAGAACGTATTTATCTAGAAGATTGGGCATATAACGCAGGTATTGTAGGATTTATAAACATACTTGAAAATTCAAACAAAGATTTTGTTATAACAAACAAAAATTATATTGAATTTGACACCAAAATAATATATGACTTCCATGAGTGCTATTTTAAGTATTTTATGCAAAAATATGATATTGCTAAAAAAACAAAGATGAGAATTGAAGAAAATATTAAGGGAATAAGTAAATGTTTAAATATAATAGAAAATAACCCCGATAAAGAAAAGGAACAGAAAAGCAGGATTAAAACATTAGAAAAATATATAAAAGATAATATAAAAACTCAAATAGATAAGATAAAAAAATTTGACAAAGAAACATGTAATGAGTTATTAGCAGTATATAATGATGTCGATAGTAAAATTGATGAAAATAAAATAGTACACTTACTTAAGATAAATGAAGCAGTGTATAGTATTCTAGCAAAAAAGGAGATAAATAATAAATTAACGCTTAATTCATTTAAAAAAGCTTTAAGCGATAGATTTTTTGGCCAACAAAGTTTTATTAATGTAAGTTTTAGTAAAAAAACTTACGAAGAACAAAAAAATATAATGTATAAAGATTATGTAAGTAATATTGTAGAGTTAGATTATATAAATGATATACTAAAAAATAAATATACAATAGAAGAAATAGAATCCCACATAGAAGATTTAAATACCAGTATTTATGGTAAAAAGATTACAGAGGACTTTGAAAAAGTATATAAAAAAATTCAAAAAATTATTATAAAAACAGGTAGCTTAGAAGATGTAAAAGAATATATAAAAAGTATTGTACATGATAATTGTACTATATGTTCTTCTTCAAGTCACTTTACATCAAATTATAGCGAGGGAATGTTTTTACCATTGGCTGTATCTAGTGAAAATATGCAAAACTATTTTTGGAATCAAAATGTAAAACTACCTGTTTGTGATATTTGTAAAATTATATATATGTGTACACCAGCGGGAGTTTGCAATACAAAAAAGATAATAAAAAACTATGATAAAGGTGGATATACATATACAGAAAAAAATGTTATGAGCTTTGTAAACTATGATACAAGTGTAAGTAGACTTTTAAAAGAAAATAGAAATTTTGAAAATAGGTGTAAAAATCAAAAAGATAATGAAAGTCCATTAGTTGGACTTATGCTAGATGTTATAGGTCAAAATAAACAAATAAGCAAATGGCAGATAGATAATTTCTTCGTCGTTGAATTTGACGCAATGTATAAGGAAAGTAGCACTGTAAAATACTTTAATATACCAAAGTATGTAGCAAAATTTTTTGTAGAGTATGCAGAGAAAACAATAGAAAAAATCAAAGACAATAAATTAAAGCTACAAGTTACAGATAATATATTAAAAGATATAGATTTAAAATCTTGCATATTTAACAGATTAAGAGAAAGTGTAACTAAAAAAGAAGAATTTTCATATAACTTGTTAATTGTGTCAAAGGTAAGAATTATATTAAAAATATTAAAAAAAGGGGAAATGGATGTGGAAAAAAGAATAATCGATTCAGGTAAAAAATTAAATGTTTTGTATGATATAGGTACACAAATTCATGAAGAATTAAAGAAAAAAGGATTGGATAATAAATTAGAAGGATTAGAATACAAAATGTTAAATAGTTTAAAATCAGGTAATAGGCAAGAATTTATGGATGTTGTAATCAGACTACATATGATTCTTCAAAAAAATGTATCACCTATAT
>ENA-OOPY01000176-OOPY01000176.1-human-gut-metagenome-genome-assembly--contig:-NODE-176-length-9389-cov-2.171095_pt1 | contig 9389 bp, 7 predicted proteins | sample MGYA00241084_ERZ501153 | MGnify/ENA primary metagenome ERZ501153 (study PRJEB25962, sample SAMEA2042436) | human gut metagenome | biome: human gut; feature: human-associated habitat; material: faeces...
ACTTTTATTTTTTTTACCAATATTTTTAAGTGAAACATATAATATATTTTTTTGTGCAAGTATAAAAGAAAAAATTATACCAAATATAGAAAGTGTAATTAAAAATATATATGCAATTAAAGTCATCTTATTTAAATCTAAGATATTAGTTAAAGATATTACACAAAAAATTAATACAGCAATTGATAATATTTGAAGCCCTATATATCTTTTTACTCTTGTTCCTGGTTTAAACCATTCTAAAATTTCTTTCATTTATTTATCTCCTCCGATTATTATTACCTCTGGTGTTAATTTTACATTAAATTTGTTGTACACCGTAGTTTGCACATATCCAATCAAATCCAAAACATCTTTACATGTTGCATTGTCTACATTTACGATAAAGCCTGTATGCTTTGTTGATACTTGTGCTCCTCCAATTTTATACCCTCTAAGTCCAGCATCATCTACAAGTTTTCCAACGAAGTATCCTTCTGGTCTTTTAAATACGCTTCCAAAGTTAGGATACTCAAGTGGCTGTTTGGCTTTTCTTGCAAGTGAATTTTCTTTCATTTTATTTTCGATTTCATCGATATTTCCTCTTTCTAATTTAAATTTTGCACTTAAAATAACATAATTTGGATTTATGGTAAAAATACTTTTTCTATATCCAAATGAACAATCTTTGTTTTTTATAGTTTTTATTTCTTCTTTTTCATCCATATATGTTACTTCATATAAAATGTCACTTATTTGGGAACCATAGGCTCCAGCATTCATTTTTACTCCTCCACCTATAGTTCCTGGTATTCCACATGCAAATTCTAAACCTTTAAGACTATTTTTTTTAGCAAGTTGTGAAAGTGTTGGCATTGTTGCACCTGCGTATGCTAAAATATATTCCCCATCAAGCTCAATTTTACCAAATCTATGTCCAAGTTTTATAACTACTCCATGTATTCCTTCATCCTTTACAAGTAAGTTGCTTCCATTTCCAATTACAAAAAAAGTAATGTTTTCATTTTTACAAAAATCTATAACTTCTTTTATCTTTGAAATTTCATCAGGAAACACAATACAATCACATGGGCCTCCTACTCTCATAGTTGTATATTTAGACATTTTTTCATTATACTTTACCTTATCTTTTCCAACAATTTCTTCTAGTTTATCATATTTATTCATTTATTAATATCAACTCCCATAATTTACTATATGCAAATTATATTATAGCTTCTACAAAATCTTCAATGTTAAATTTTTCTATATCATCAACAGTCTCTCCAGTTCCAACATAAAGTATTGGAATGTTAAGTTCTGATACAATACTAAATACAACTCCACCTTTTGCTGTAGAATCTAATTTTGTAAGAATAATACCATTTACATTTGTACTCTTAAAGAAACTCTTAATTTGACTTACTCCATTTCCACCAGTTGTTGCATCTAATACCATTATAACATTCTTAGTTATATCAGGTAAGTTTTTAGTTAATACTCTATTCATTTTTTCAAGCTCATCCATTAAATTTTTCTTGTTATGAAGCCTTCCAGCAGTATCACAAATTAAAATATCATAGTTTTCTTCTTTAAATTTCTTGGTTGCATCATATATAACTGAAGCAGGTTCTGCATTTTCCTCCCCCATATATATATCAATTCCTATTCGTTTTGCCCAGACGTCTAATTGTTCGACTGCTCCAGCTCTAAATGTATCAGCTGCGACAAGTAATACTTTTTTTCCTTCTTTTTTTAATAAATTAGAAAGCTTTGCAATTGATGTTGTTTTACCTACACCGTTTACACCAACTACCATTATTACTTGTTTTTCATTATTATCCAAAATATTTGTATTATTAGATACAGCTAAAATATTTTTCATTTCTTGTTTTAATAATTTCTTTATTGCATCTTCACTTTTATCTATCTGTTTTTTTAGATTATCTCTTACATTATTACAGATTTTCATACTAGTTTCTACCCCTATATCAGATAAAATAAGGGTTTCTTCTAAATCATCCATAATCTCATCTATATCTTTATTATTAGCAAATACATTACTAATCTTAATATCTATTGCCTCTTTGGTTTTTTTTAGATTTTCTTTTAATTTTGAAAAAAACATAGTGCCTCCTTTTATACATATAAATTATATCATATTTTGCTTTTTTTTCAACATTATTGCTTAAAAAGAAAAAATAACTTGTTTTAATTAAAACAAGTTACTTTATATAAATTAAATTTCAATTTCACCATCTGTACAAATTACTTTTTGTACGCTTGAGCCTACATTCCAATTATATTTACTAATGCTATTCCATTCTTCCTTTGTTCCTTTAAATGTTACAGAGGTAAGTTTAGAGCAATCATAAAAAATACCGTTCTCTATACTAGTTACACTATTTGGTAAAGTTATTTCTGTCATACTTTTGCAGCCTTCAAAAGCATGCTCATCTATTTCTTTTACACTATCTGGTATACTTACATTTTTTAAATTATAGCACCACAAAAACATTTTCTCACTTATTCTTTCAATACCATATGGTATTGTTACATTTACTATTTTCCTACAAGCCGCAAAAGCACCTGTACTTACTGATTTTGTTCCCTCCTTTATATCAATAGTAGTATCACTTAAATTATCATCCCTGTATCTATACAAAATATCATTAACATATATTAAACCATCTTTACTGTTATACCATTTTGTATCTTTAAAAGCATCCTGACCTATAGATGTAACACTTGATGGAATCTGAATATTTTGAAGTTTTTTACAATTTATAAATGTTTCATAGCCAATTGTAGTTAAGTTTTTTCCTAAATTTATCTTCTCTAAATTTTCACAATTAGAAAAAGCTCCCCAATGTAAAGACATAACACTATCTGGTAAATCAATTTCTGTAAGGCTGACACAAGATGAGAAAGCACTAAATCTTATGGATTCCACAGTATTTGGTATTATTACATTTGTTAAACTACTACAACCATTGAATGCATTTTCATCTATTACCTCAATACCATTAGGTATTGTAATACTTTTTAGATTTGTACACATATAAAATGTGTACGTATGTATTCTGTCTGATAATGTATCTGGCAACTTAATACTTTCTAAATTATAACAACTTTCAAAAGTACTTCTCTCAATACTCGTTACACTATCTGGAACTATTACACTTTTTATATTATCGCAATATGCGAATGCATTGTGACCAATACTCTTACATTTTTCTGGAATTTTTAATACTCCCTTATTTGAACTCAAGTATTCATTAAATGCCTCATTATTACGTCCTATTATTTTTGTATCATCATTTTCATCCCATTTAAATATTCCTTCATCTGCTTCTTTTATATCATTTCCATATGGCTTTATTCCTAAATCTTCTAACCACTTCTTTTCTTTTTCGGTTACTTCTTTAGGAAAATACACTATTTTATCATCTTCTATACCTAATTTTTTATCATATTTTTCGTTATAACTTGCTATATAATTTTTCATTTCATCAAATGTTGCCGGAATATTTTGGGTATTAATCTTTCTATCTCTCATTCCCTGTAACGTTGTATATTCATTTGATATATACATATTTAATTCTTCTTGAAAGTTTCTTACATCCTGTTTAAACGCTGCTTCTTTTGCACTATTTACGGGATTATTTTTAGTTATTGTAAATATCACTGTTGCAGCTAGTATTATCACAACAATAATCGTTATGATTAAAACTATCAGTGAAATACCTTTTTTATTTTTCATATATTTTTGAATAATAAACACATAAGTATTAAGCTTATGTGTTTGTTTTTGCATAAATTTTACTTAATAAAATAAAATTAAATAGGTGATTTTGTGGATAAAATATATTTGAAAAAATTTATATTATCATATAATGATATATGTAATCTTCTAAATGAATTTTGTAACAATAAAAAATATGAATGTAGATTAAAAAAAGAACCTACTTTATATTACAGCCATTTTGGTTATCCTTTTAATTCATATAGTATTGGAACCGGTTCAAAACATGTTGTTATATTAGCTAACACACATGGATGTGAGATAATAACTTCTCTTTTTGTTTTAGAATTTATTTTAACCCTTATTCTAAACGATAATGTATACTACTATTTTTCAAAACAATATACATTTCATTTTATCCCTCTTTTAAATCCAGAAGGTTTTATAATTTCATCATCACAGGTATATTTTAATTTAAAGGATTTAAGTCAAGATGAAATTCAAAAAATTTCAAAAATGTACCTAGAGGCATATAACATGGATGATAAAATAGCAAGTAAAAATGTAAAAAAAGCTAAATTATATAAAAGTATACTTAGAACTTCTTGCACATTAATTGAAAATAAAAATATGATAAGAAGTGTAAACAACATACTAAAAAATTGTAATTTAAATAGTAAAATTCTCCCTGTTTGGGCTGCTAATGCTCTAGGATTTGATCCAAATTCTAATTCACTACATAAATTTTGTGAAATGAAATCTTTAAGAAATGACTGGAAATTTTCTAAACTAAGGTATAATGACATTTCAGTTACGATTCCAAGTCCTATGTCCTACCCTGGAAGAAAACCTCTAGATCCATGTTGCCCTGAAAATGTATTTTTATATAAATATTTAACTAATCTATTTTTAGGATTACCAAAATATAATTCTAAATTAATTGCTATTTTTTCTTACCATTCAACAGGTGGTGAAATTTATGGATATCCTGATAAATGTATATCATCTAAAAATAATATAAAATTACATGATTTAGCAATGGATATATATTCAAGTGAAACTGGATATACCAAAATTGATGAAAAATTAAAATATGGTGTTATGGATTATTACAGAGCATATTTTGAAAATGTGGTCTCTCTTACTATAGAACTTTCAAAATTAAATGGAAATCCTATAGGGCCTTTTTCAGATTTAGATAGCTTATTTAATGAATTTTCTAATAATAAAAAAGCTATTTTAAAAACAATAGAAAATCTAGGCACATGCTAATATGCATAAGTCTAAATTTTTATTTAATTTTTTATTAATTTCATCAATAACAACATTAAAATCTTTTAAGAACAAAATCATAATATTTTTTATATTTATTTTTTGTATTTTTAATTGACAAACCTATGTTTGTTTGATATAATTACCTCATATTGAAAAGAGGTATGTATATATGAATTTAAATTTAATTTTACTATGCATAATCATATTCTTAATTATAGTTTTAATGATTATGGTTATATCAAACAAAAAAAATAAAAATAATTCCAAAGAATTTAAAGAGCTCAGAATGGAACTTTCTTCCATGCTTATGCAAACTCGTGAGGAATTAAATAAAAACATTGGTACAAGAATTGCTGAAACAGCTAATATTCAGCAAACATCTCTTGCTAACCTTACAAATATTAATGAAACAAAACTTGATAATATTCGTAAAGCTGTTGAAGATAATTTGTCAAAAATACAAAGAGATAATAACGATAAACTTGAAAAAATGCGTATAACAGTTGATGAAAAATTACAAGGAACTCTTGAGAAAAGGCTTGGTGAGTCATTTAAACTTGTAAATGATAGACTTGAATCTGTATATAAAGGTCTTGGTGAAATGCAAAACCTTGCACAAGGTGTCGGGGACTTAAAAAAGGTTTTTTCAAACGTAAAATCAAGAGGATATTGGGGCGAAGTTCAATTAAGTGCAATTTTAGAACAATTTTTAACAAATGAACAATATGATAAAAATGTTAAAACAAAGCCAAATACTAATGAATTAGTAGAATTTGCAATTAAACTTCCAGGAAAAAATGATAACGAATTTGTATGGCTTCCAGTTGATTCAAAATTTCCTATTGAGGATTACTCAAGGCTTGTAGATGCGCAAGATATTGGTGATGTATCTCTTGTTAATGAATGTAGAAAGAAATTAGAAAACTCAGTTAAATCATTTGCAAAAGATATTTTTGATAAATATATTGAACCTCCTTATACAACAGACTTTGGTATAATGTTTTTACCTACTGAAAGTTTATACTGCGAAGTTTTAAGAAATACTGGGCTTTGTGAATTTATAGCTCAAAAGTATAGGATAACTGTATCTGGCCCAACTACTTTCGTTGCACTTCTTAACAGTTTACAAATGGGATTTAAATCTCTTGCTATTGAAAAACGAACAAGCGAAGTTTGGCAACTATTAGGTATGGTAAGAAGTGAATTTACAAAATTTGGTGACCTACTTGATAAAACCAACAAGAAGCTTCTTGAAATATCCTCTACTATGGAACTTGCATCAAGAAAATCTAGAACAATTGAAAGAAAATTAAAAAAAGTTGAAGCATTGCCTGTTCCAGATGAGGAAAAATTTTATGAAAATGAAATTCAAGATGTAATACAATTAGATAATTAATACATACTAATACTAGGAATTAATCCTAGTATTTTTTTACTTATGTATACTATTTCTTTACATTAAAAATATTTTGTGCTAAAATATTTTTGGTAATTTGTATAAAATGCAAATTTTAAGGAGGAGATTAAATGTCAAAATTAAAAGCAGTAATACTTGCTGCAGGAAAAGGAACAAGAATGAAATCAGAACTTCCAAAAGTTCTACATAAAATATATGATAGATGCGCTATAGATTACGTATGTGATGCTTGTGAAGGCGCTGGTATTAAAGATATTAACATAGTTGTAGGCCATAAAGCCAACCAAGTCGTTGAACACGTAAAAAATAGAAATAATGAAATAAAGTTTTGCTACCAGGAATCTCAACTTGGTACAGGTCATGCTGTTATGCAAGCAAAAGATAATATAGACGATGATGATTTAGTACTAGTTATAAACGGCGATCAACCACTTATATCTTCTAAAACAATTAAATCTATGATTTCTTTTTGCGAACAAGGAAATTATGGTGGTGTTGTACTTTCTGGAATTGTTGATCATCCAGGATCTCTTGGTCGTGTTATACGTGATGGTAAAGGAAACTTAAATAGAATTGTTGAAAGAAAAGATTGTAATGAAGACGAAGAAAGAGTTAAAGAAGTAAATATAGGTGTATACTGCTTTAATGGAAAACTATTAAAAGAATCATTTAGTAAACTAGATGATAATAACGCTCAAAATGAATATTATATTACAGATATACCTGTCCATATAAAAAATGCTGGATATAACTTTGGTGTTTGTACTATTGCTGATATGTCAGAATTTCAAGGAATAAATTCTCGTGAAGAGTTATCTCTTGCTACATGTACACTACTTAACAAAACAAGAAAACTTCATATGTCAAATGGTGTTACATTAATTGATCCATCTAGTACATATATAAGTATAGATGCAAAAATCGGTAGAGACACAATTATATATCCAGGAACTAATATACAAGGTGAAACAGTAATTGGTGAGAACTGTGTAATCGGACCAAATTCACATATAATATCATCAAAAATCGGAAATAATGTATCTGTTGAAACAAGTAAAATTACAGAAAGTACAATTGCAGATAATTGTAAAATAGGACCTTTCGCACATATACGTCCTAAGTGTGATATTGCAAATAATTGTAAAGTAGGAAGCTTTGCTGAAACAAAAAATGTTACTGTAGGAGAAAATACAAAAATTCCTCATCTAATTTATACAGGAGATGCAACAATAGGTAAAAATGTTGAAATTGCTTGTGGCGTTATTACTGCCAATATGAATACAAAATGGGAAAAGAATAAAACAGAAATTAAAGATGGTGCCTTTGTAGGTTGTAACTCTACTCTAATTGCACCAGTTACAGTTGGTAAAGAAGCAGTTGTTGGTGCTGGATCTGTTATAACAAAAAATGTTCCAGATAAAGCTCTTGCTCTTGAAAGAGGAAATGAAATAGTAAAAGAAAACTATAAAAAATAGTATTTAATCGCAAAAAAGAATTATGAATCACGTCGATTTTTAATTCTTTTTGCTTTTTTTTAACTTTCTCTTGTATATTTTTATATTTTGATATACAATGATATATGATATATAATATTTTTTACGGAGGATAAAAATGATAAATTATTTAGATAAACTACAAGAAAAATGTAAAATTCCAGACAATTTTATGTCCATTGTATCTTCCCTATTTGATAGATTAATTGACTTTGGATATATAAATAGTTCTGGTGCAAAAAAACTTACAAAAAAGTTATATGACAACATTGACACATTAATACTTGGAAAAACAATAGGATTAGATTATAAATCAGGATACTATGATGCAGTTAAAAAAGAGTTATACATAAAGGATATACAAAATATTGAATCAATATATCTTCGTATTATTTATGTAATAACTACAACTGAAATTAGTGAAGGTGTATATGGCGTAGGTTATTCAACTTCTACCCTTTCACATTCTGATTATAAAATACAACATAAAAACTTTGGAATAAACAGAGCTGTTGTCTCTAATCTTGTTTGTCGACTTTTATACACAATTCCAGAAACTTTAAGCATAGTTCCAACATATCGAACTTTTAATAGTGATTTTTTAGGAAATGAAGTAAAAAGTGATAACGATATATATTTTTTAGAGGGAAAAATACTAAGTCAAATATGCTATTCATTAAATCTTAATGAAGAAGATCTATATAACAACTTATTCTCTCATTCTCCAAATAAATATTTATCTAGATTTTTCTCTAAAAGCAAGATCAAAAATTTAGATGAAGTATTAAAAGATTTAGACAATGTAAGTAGGGCTTATTCAAACTACAATAAGCTATGTTTTTTAAATAGTAAATTAAATACCAATTATATTAATATTAAGAAAAATATTTTAAATGAAGGAGCAAATGATTTAAAAAAAGAAAATCAAAAAATTAAACTTGCTATTGAAAGTGCTCTTATCAAACTCTCACCAGAAGAACTTGATGATGATGAAAATTCAGCAATAGAAGTTAGCCTTTCTGGTAAAATAAATGAATTGGAAGAAACTATTTTAAAAATTATTTCCTCTATACAAAATAAATTAGTTGATATTTTAATTAATGAAAAAGATAATTATTCAATAATTTCTTATTCAATAAAGCTTAAAACTTTGGATAAAATACTTATTGTTCCAAACAAAAAACTAAAGACTACTTTATTTGAAACCATAAGTATAGAGCTTTTAAGTAATGGCGAAAACAACGCCTCAAATTTAATTGAAAAAATTAAATATAGTATTGTAAATGAAATAATTTCTAGCGATAAATATATAAAAATATATAAAAATATGTACTTTAAAAAACTTGATGGTCTAGGTCTTGATAGCAAAACAAGCATTGTTGCCTTAAATGTGGATAATGAATTTATGCAATTAGTAGAGATTACTTCTCTTAACAAGGTAACTAAAAATTTAGCAAATAATACAAGAAAGTTACAACTT
>ENA-OOPY01000192-OOPY01000192.1-human-gut-metagenome-genome-assembly--contig:-NODE-192-length-8854-cov-2.046824_pt1 | contig 8854 bp, 11 predicted proteins | sample MGYA00241084_ERZ501153 | MGnify/ENA primary metagenome ERZ501153 (study PRJEB25962, sample SAMEA2042436) | human gut metagenome | biome: human gut; feature: human-associated habitat; material: faeces...
TGTATAATGTAGAAAATTTCATTACTGAAGCTATAAATTTAGACATAAAAAATATAAAAATAATACATGGAAGAAATGGCGGAGTTTTAAGAAAAGCTGTTCATGAGTACTTAAAACATAATAAAAATGTTGAAAGCTATAGACTTGGAAATTACTATGAAGGAAGTTATGGTGTTACAATTATAAAACTAAAATAGTGCTAATAAAATAAAAATTAGCACTATTTTTTTCATATATTATTTTTTTAAATATTCTTCTAAAGCCTTTGCAAGTTGATCAGGACAAGATGTACCTTTCATTCCACATTCAATTCCCTTTAGTTTTTCTATAACATCATCAACTTTCATACCTTTAACTAAGTTACATATTCCTTTTGTATTTCCTGCACATCCACCTATTATTTTAACCCAGTTGATTACTTTTGTTTCATCATTTATGCTTATAATATATTTAGAAGAACATACTCCTTCTGGTTTATAACTAAATTCCATTAAAATCACCTACTATGCTTTATTATTACAACCAAGTACATCAACAATTTTGTGAGAAACCATCTCTTCAACAGCTTTTCTTGCTGCGCCAAGATATGTTCTTGGATCAAACACTTCTGGTGTTTCTACAAAACATTTTCTAATATTTGCAGTCATTGCAAGTCTTATATCACTGTCTATATTAATCTTACATACTGCCATACTTGCTGCTTTTCTTAACATTTCTTCAGGTACCCCTTTAGCTCCAGGAATATTACCACCATACTCATTACACATTTTTACAAACTCTTGTGGTACTGATGATGCTCCATGTAAAACAATAGGAAATCCTGGAAGTCTTTTTGATACTTCTTCTAAGATATCATATCTAAGTCTTGGTTCTCCCTTAAATTTGTATGCACCATGGCTTGTTCCAATAGCAATTGCAAGAGAATCACACCCTGTTCTTTTTACAAACTCCTCTGCTTCATCAGGATTTGTGTACATTGCATCATCTTCTTTTACATTTACATCATCTTCAATCCCAGCAAGTTTACCAATTTCAGCTTCAACCACAACTCCTCTTGGATGAGCGTATTCAACTACTTTTTTTGTAAGTGCTACGTTTGTTTCAAAATCATATTTAGAGCCATCAATCATAACTGATGTAAAGCCACTATCAATACAATCTTTACAAGTTTCAAAATCAGGTCCATGATCCAAATGTAGTACAACTGGAATATCAGTTCCACTTTTTTTATTGCATTCAATTGCAGATTCTACTAATTTTTTTAGATAAACAGGATTAGCATATTTTCTTGCTCCAGCTGATACTTGCAAAATAACTGGTGCATTATTTTTTGTTGCTGCCTCCATTATTCCTTGTACTATTTCCATATTATTTACATTAAAAGCTCCTATTGCATACCCTCCATTGTATGCCTTTTCAAACATTTCCTTTGTTGTTACAAGTCCCATATTTATTACCCCTTTCAAAAATACTATATATTATTTAAAAATATATTCTATTACCATGGTCTTTTATTTCCACCTAATGTATGCTGCTTAGGTTCGTCTTGACTAACCTTTTTTTCATTATCATACATTTCTTTATTTTTAACTCCGTTGTTTTTTGCAATTTCTTCAACTTCAGCATCCATTGCATCAAGTTCTGCTGCTCTATCCTCATCATTTATGCTGCTTTTATCAATACCAAGATTTTCTTTCATTTCATCATCTTTCTCATTATCTGTATGATATTCTTCTTTTCCATCATCAGTTAAATCTTGAATAGGTTTTTCTAAATTTTCCTTACTGCCACTTAAGCTCCTTAATATTTCAAGTTTTTCACGAGCACCTTCATAATCTCCCTGATTTCTACACTTATAATACTCTTTTTTTACCTCTTCTATATTTGCAGAGGTAGTTTCTAAAGAATCTTCTGTTTTTTCTTTTATTATATTGTTATTTTTTTCTTCTTTTTGTTCATTTCCTGTACTAGTTTTTGCAATAGGAGTATTAGAAGTTTCCTTACTTACTCCAAATTCTTTACCATCAATCTCTTCTTGCCTATCATCCCTATTTATATTTTCAATTAAAACATCTGGGCTAGATTTCATACTGGCTAGCTCTTTATCCTTTTCATATAATTCATTTTGAAGCGTTTGAAATGCTTCTTTATCAAAAGTTGCTGGATTAAGGGCCATATGAGCCATTTCTTCTTCTATTTTTTCTTTTTTATTATAAAGTAATACAATTCTTGATATATCTTCTTCTCTTTTTTTCTCCTTAGCTTCTTCCTCTTTATTATGTTCATCTTTAATATCTTTTTGTTTAGCCGCAATTTTCTTATCATTTTCTATAGCTTTATGGCTAGGTAAAATAGAAGAATATTGCTTACTTAACTTTTGAAGATATACCTCATACATTCTATTTTCTGCGGCAAGTCTATCCTCCAAAGCAAAATCTCCATCTCTTCTTCTTACAATATCTGCGTGCTCCATAATTCTTTTTCTGTTATCTTCATATTTTTCTAAAGTAGCTTTATATATTGCTTTTATTGTTGCAGCTTTAACTATACTTTTAACATCTTTACTTGTAATATCTTTTTCTTCTTCAGTCATTTCTGCTAGTTCTTGCATAATTCCTTCTTTATCAATTTTATCTGAAGGCATTATACTTTTATCTATTTGTTCATTAACTGATTTTTCTAAATTAATGTCTTCACCCTCATCTTTTTGTTTATCATCATTTCTATCATGGTCTTTATCTTTATCTTTTTGCTTATCACCATTTCTATCATCATTTAATAACGATTCAAATGATAACGATTTAAAGGAAGATTCAGATAAATTTTGAAGAGTTGTCTTTTGAAAATCTATATTATTTGTCCTGTTATAATAATCAAGTACATCTTTCATATTTAAATACTGATTATCAATTTTAGCATCTCCAGTTTTCACCATATATGTCTTTTTTATTATTTTATTTAAACTCTTTATTATTTCATTTTTTTCATTATCATTAAATTTCATTACATCAACTCCTATGTATATATTACTACATCAACAAACTAATTTCAATACATTTTTTAAAATTCAATATCTAGTTCTACAGGACAATGATCACTTCCAAAAATCTCACTATGAATTTTTGCATCTTTTATTTTATTTTTTATATCTTCTGATGTAATAAAATAATCAATTCTCCAACCAATATTTTTTTCTCTTGCATTTCTCATATATGACCACCAAGAATATGCATCCGTTTTATCTGGATAGACATATCTAAAACTATCAACAAATCCTGAAGATAATAATTCTGTCATTTTCCCTCTTTCTTCATTAGTAAATCCTGCATTTCCAACATTAGATTTTGCATTTTTTATATCAATCTCATTATGTGCAACATTTAAGTCGCCACACAAAATTACTGGTTTTGTTTTATTTAAATTTAACAGATAATCTCTAAAATCATCTTCCCATTTCATTCTGTATTCAAGCCTTGATAAATCTCTTTTTACATTTGGAGTATAACAATCTACAAAGAAAAAATTATCGTATTCTAACGTAATAACCCTTCCCTCATTATCATGTTCTTCTATTCCAATTCCATACGTCACATTTAAAGGCTTTTCTTTTGAAAATACCGCTGTTCCAGAATACCCTTTTTTTATGGCACTATTAAAGAATATGTTATATCCTTCAAAAATGCTTTTTGTGATTAAATCAAGTTGTTCTTCCTGCATTTTAGTTTCTTGAATACAAAAAATATCAGCGTCACATTTTTTAAAAAAATCAGCAAACCCTTTTGTAACGCAAGCTCTTAATCCATTTACGTTCCACGAAATAAATTTCATAAATCCTCCTTATTACCTTACACAAACTTTTTGCAAAAACTTGGTCTATGTATTGGTGTAAGTCCATATTTTTTTATAGCTTCAATATGAGCCTTAGTTCCATACCCTTTATGCTTTGCAAATCCATATTCTGGATATTTTTTATCATATTCTATAAGTAATCTATCCCTTGTAACTTTGGCAATAATTGACGCTGCCGCAATGGATTCAGATTTAGAATCTCCTTTTACTACAGTTTCAAGTGGAATATCTGTGTCTATTTTTTGATTACCATCAACAAGCACATATTCTGGATTTACTTTTAAATTAGAAATAGCCTGTAGCATTGCCTTTTTAGTTGCATTAAGTATGTTTACTTCTTCTATGATATCTACATCAGATACGCCCACACCAACTGAGACTGCATTTTGCATAATATCATCGTATAATTTTTCACGCTTTTTTTCTGTTAATTTTTTTGAATCATTTACACCTTCAATATGTGCATCTTTTGGAAGAATTACAGCTGCTGCAACCACAGGACCACACAACGGTCCTCTTCCTGCTTCATCCACACCACATACAAGTTCATATCCTTTTTTATTTAATTCATGTTCAATTTTAAGCATATTATCAAGTCTTGTTATTTCTTTTTCATTCATATCTTTTACCTCTTTATATATCCAAACATTCTTTATACACTACATCTTTATTTACACCTTTTAGTTTTGCAACTTTTTTTATAGCATCTTTTTTAGTATCACCATTTTTCATATACTCTTTTACTAGTTCTAATGAGTTTATTTGTTCTATTTCTTTATTTTTTTCTTCATTTATTTTATCCTCACTTGCTCCTGAAATCACTAAAACTATTTCACCTTTTATCCCATTTTCTTCAATATTTATAATTGCATCTTTAAAATTAGTATATCTATATTCTTCATGTATCTTTGTAAGTTCTCTTGCAATACATATATCTCTATTTCCAAAATACTCATACATATCTTTAAGAGTTGAAAGTATCTTATGTGGCGCTTCATAAAAAATCATTGTCCTTGTCTCATTTACAAGAGATTTTAATCTTTCTTTTCTTTGTTTTTTATTTACAGACAAAAATCCCTCAAAAGTAAATCTTGTTGAATCAAGTCCAGATTTAACAATTGCAGTTATAAGAGCTGTAACACCTGGAACTACTTCAATATCATAATTATTTTTTACTAAATATTTAACTAAATTTTGACCAGGGTCGGATATTATCGGCATTCCAGCATCTGAGACTAACGCAAGATTTTTTCCAGAATTTAAAATTTCAACAATTTTTTCTATCTTATCATCTTCATTATGTCTATGATAACTTATCATAGGTTTTGAAATTTCTAAATGATTTAAAAGTTTTAGAGTTTGTCTTGTATCTTCTGCAAGTATAACATCAACATTTCTTAGGGTATTTACCGCTCTTATTGTTATATCATCTAAATTTCCTATAGGTGTTCCAACTATATATAATTTTCCTTTATTTTTATCAATCATATGTACTTCCTTTCAATATTTGTATTATATATCATTTACACCATTTTTTCAATTAAGAAAGAAAAAATTTTAAAATAACCTACATCTATATCTTTTTATGTAATTATTTTATAAGAATATTTTAAGGAAAGTATCTTTCTTACTGCAATATCTATTATATTAACTGAATTTTTCCATCATTTACAGCATTTTAAATTTTCATTTTCAGATAAAGAAGCTGGTTTATCCTGATCCATACATTTTACAATATTATGGCTAACTAATATAGTTGGTCCACCTCTTCAATTCCCGTCTTAAATGGTAAAAATTATTATTAACGAATATATCCTAACTTCTATTATCAATATCTATTCTTGTATAAGTATCTAAATGATTACAACATCCTGGAAAGTGTTTCATAAAAGAAAAGAAAAAAGCTATAAATAACAAATATGTCATTTATAGCTTAGAAACTTAGACTTCAACTTTATTTTGAAGCAAAAGAACTGAAACATCACCAAAGCCCTTTGAAACTGTATAACGAAGTACATAATCATTGCATATAGATAAATCTACACCTTCATTAATACATTTTTCAACAATTTCTTTATCATCATTTAAACAAGCTGAAATAAGTTCAATTTGTTTAGGATTATATTTTTCCTTTAATTCTTCAATTTTACTTTTAGAAAGTTTTCCAGTTTCAGCAAGCTTTACAATATTTTTTACTTCTGGCTTAATAATATTAATCATAATTTTTCGCTCCCATAAAAAATTTTACCTGGAAATATTTAAGCTGATATTTTCATCATATATCCCCCGCGATGGTTTGTATTCCATACCAGGAATAAGTTTTAACTTATTCATAGGAATTTTTGAGGTAAGGACAAAATATCCCATTATAGAATATTCCAGATATATATTGCCTGGATTTAATTTTAGCATTGCCAAATATCTTTCTTCACTTCCTGTTAAAGAAAACTCACTGCTCTTTTTGAATTTTTTCTTGTTTAATTTAACATTTGGTTTTACCTTAAGACAAAAGCCATTATCTTTATCGTAAAATCCAAATGCAAGTTCTTTGTTAGCTTTAAGAATACCTAACATTTCTTTTCCAGTTAACATTCACATAGCCCTCCTAAAATATTTATTTATAGATTAATTACAGACCAAAATTATTATACCATATTTTCTATTCAAATTCAAGTTTTAATTGACACTTTGTCAACACTTACCATTAATACCATAAATTCTATATATTTCATCAGTGTAACTCATATCATCATTATACTCAATTAGTGGTTCTAAGACTTTAGTTTCATTTCCTCCATCTTTTCTATATGATATAAGTACAATAGATGGCTTTTTATTTATCTTAGGATATACAAATCTTATTTCTTTTGCTTCTAAATTATACTTTCTTCCAAAGTAAATTAAATCACTTAATCTTTCTGGTTTATGTACAAGATATAACTTACCTCCCTTTCCAAGCAATTTTGATGAAGTAATAAATATATTCTAAATTACACATTACCTCACATTTTGCAATTGTTTTTACATCATGATTTGTTGTAAGTCCAGTACCAATCTCTTTATATGGTGGATTACAAGTAATTATATCAATTTTGTCTTTTTCCATTATACTTGTTATTTTTTTTCTTATATCTTTTATGTTTTTTACATTTTCATTAATAGAAATTATACTATCTTCTAAATTATTTATTTTTATATTTCTATCAAATAAATCATACATTTCACTTTGAAGTTCAACTCCAAATATCTTTTTATATTTCTTTTTAGCAGATAATATAATAGGAATAACACCACCTCCGCTACAAAGATCTAATATAACATTATTTGAATTTTCTGATTTTACAAAATTAGCAAGCAGGACACTATCAGTCCCAAAGCAAAAATATTCTTTATTTTGAATTATTTTAAGGTCATTTATACCAAGGTCATCTATTCTTTCATTTTTTCTAATTTCCACATTAAAAATCCTTTCTGTTTTACACTATGACTATTATATCATAACTTGCTGTTGACTTCAAATGATATAATAATTATACAGGTGAATTTTAAATGAAATTAAGATACGTTATATCAGAGAATGATTCAAATAAAACCTTAAAAGAAGTTTTAAAGAAAAAATTATATATATCGAATATTTTACTCAATAAACTAAAATATACAAATTCTATATTTGTAAATGGTAATTTAGAATTTGTAAATTACAAAGTAAATATAAATGATGAAATTATTGTAGATTTTGAACACATGAACTATGTTATATATAACGATAAAGAAAATATGTATTATGTAGAAAATAAATATTTAGATAGATACAAAAAATATGACTTTGACATTGATATATTATATGAAGATGATTATTTGCTAATTATAAATAAAAAAGCTGGTATGGCAATTCATCCATCATGTGCAAATTATGAAAAAACTCTATCTAATGCTGTTGCTACATATTTAGAAAGTAAAAAAATATATAGTGTACACATAGTTACAAGACTTGATAAAAACACCTCTGGTATTTGCATATTTGCAAAAAATGAATATATTCAAGAACTATTTATAAGGAAAAAAGATAAAATTAATTTAAAGAAAGAATATATAGCCATTGTAAATGGAATTGTAAACGACAAACATGGAATAATTGAAAAACCTATTTCAAGAAAAAATGACTCTATTATACTTCGTGAAGTAAACAAAGATGGTGAATATGCTAAAACCGAGTATTTTCTTTATGAAAATAATTATAGCAAAAACTATTCTGTTTTAAATGTAATATTACATACTGGTAGAACTCATCAAATAAGAGTTCATATGGCAAGTATAGGTCATGTTTTACTTGGAGATACATTATATGCTGAAGAATTTGAGTTAAAAGATATAAATAAACTAATCAAAAGACAAGCACTACATTCGTATAAAATTTCTTTTTTTCATCCAATAAGTAATAAGTATATTTCACTTACTTGTAACGTTCCAGATGATATGAAAAATTTAATGTAATATAATTTTAGTATATAAAAATGAACTTTAATCAAAATGATTAAAGTTCATTATCTTTATTTATAAGTAATTTTACTCAAAATCTTTATCGTACTCGTCAAAAATATTTCCAACAATTTCTTCTAAAGCATCTTCCATAGTAACAATACCTGTTACATTTCCACCTTCATCAATGACAATACTAATTGCTTCCCTTGCCTTTTGCATATTTCTGAAAATATCATCAATTTTATCAGATTCATTTACAAAGTAAGCTTTATGAAGTATTTTATCTAATGTAAATCTTTGGTCTTTAACATATGATAAAATAATATCCTTAGTATTTAAGATACCAATAATGTTATTTATTTCTTAGCAACTTGCGGTTTACCGGTATGATTAAACACTTTGGTTTCTACCGGCAGATTCTTTTCCTGGGCAATACGGGTGGTTGTCGGGTATTCCAGTTTTTCAAGTTCGGTAATAGCATTCTTGATATCTCCCAACAGCATATCGGCCATGTCCCGGCTGA
>ENA-OOPY01000193-OOPY01000193.1-human-gut-metagenome-genome-assembly--contig:-NODE-193-length-8833-cov-2.003759_pt1 | contig 8833 bp, 5 predicted proteins | sample MGYA00241084_ERZ501153 | MGnify/ENA primary metagenome ERZ501153 (study PRJEB25962, sample SAMEA2042436) | human gut metagenome | biome: human gut; feature: human-associated habitat; material: faeces...
CTGCCGCAAACAAGCTGATGATTCCGTTGCTTATTTCATTCGGACTCACAGAATTCAGCGTTTCCGCTCCGTCAGTTCTCAATGTGAGAAAAATAATTTCCACATGGACAAAAGAAGAGGCAGACAAAGTTACCGCAAAGGTGCTTGAAATGAGTACACAGCAGGAAATTGTCGAATACCTCAAATCGGTTGTGTAAAACAACCCAGTTAATATGCGTTAACCTCAGTTAAATAATTTGCAAACACGATTAATCCCCGTCAGAAATTCTGACGGGGATTTGTCTTTTGGTATATTAATTAGTTTTTTCTCTCATACTATCCCTTTTTGAAAAGACGCAGCCGCAGTAGTTTTGGCGGTAGAGGTCATATTCTTTTGAAAGGATGATTGAACGCTTGTAGCCTTCACGCTTTTTGAAGTCGCTGTACAGCCACGGAATGCCGTACTTCTCGGCAAGCTCCGCACCGATTGAATTGAGCAACTGCGCATTTTTCAGCGGACTGATTGTAAGCGTGGTTGTGAAATAATCAAAGCCGTGTTCCTTTGCGTAGCGTGCAGAGGATTCAAGTCGCAGTCTGAAACATTTTTCACACCGCTTTCCGCCCTCGGGTTCATTTTCAAGACCTTTAACATAATCAAAGTAATCCTTGGGCAGATATTCGCCCTCGACCACCTTTACAGGATGTTCAAACGGCATAAGCGACACAAGACGCTTTTCTTCGCTCAGGCGGTAATTATACTCATCTGCAATCGAAATATTCGGATTGTAAAAATAGACCGTGATATCAAAATATTTTGAAAGATACTCGAGGCAGTATGACGAACACGGGGCGCAACACACATGCAAAAGCAGTTTTGGGACTTTTCCCTCCTCCGTTATTTTTTCAATCACCCTGTCGAGTTCTTTCTGATAGTTTATCTTGTTCATACTATTATATAAATTTGCAAATGTAGTCAAAAAGTTCTTCGGTTGTGTCTGCAACAAACGGCGCACCGGCGTTCATAAGCTCGTTTTTTCCCCTGAATCCCCATGAAACACCTGCCATTTTTACACCAGCATTGTTTGCCGTAAACACATCGACATCGCTGTCACCGACATAGAAACATTCTTTGGGAGTTACGCCGCTCATATCGAGGAGTGCAAGCAGAGCATCAGGCTCGGGCTTTGTCTTGTACTGTGGTTTCTGCCCCCATGCCTGAGTAAACTTGTGATTTGGGAATGCTTTTTTTAGCATTTTATCAACAAATTCATCCGGCTTGTTTGAAAGCACACCTGTTTTTACACCCTTTTTTGCAAGCTTTTCAAGCATTTCAGCACAACCGTCATATGCGGCGGTGTGGTCGTTGCAATGAACGGCATAGTGTCTGTCGTAATCAGCCTTGACCTTTTCAAAAAGCTCGTGGTCGGTCCACGCATCTCCCATTGCTCTTCTGATGAGCATTTCTCTGCCGTTTCCGACATATGTTTTATAATTTTCAACCGGCTTTTCTTCAAGACCGTTAAGCTTCAGACCGTAGTTCACACTTATAGCAAGATCGGTAAGCGAATTTATAAGCGTGCCGTCAAGATCAAATACTACCATTTTTACCATAAATATCACCTTAGTTTAATCCTTTTTCCTGTTCAAAGAGTATTGCTCTGCATGGTGCCGCCTCAACTCCGCCGAGCTTTATCGGAAACGCACACAAATCATATTCGCCGTCAGCCACTCCCGAAAGATTGAGATTTTCGAGAACGGCAATATCCGCTCTGCCAAGTTCAAGATGTGTTTTAACTTCATCAAACGGAGGTGCGATTGACTCGGCATCCGTACCGACAAGCACCACCCTGCTTTGTGCAAGCACAATTGCGGCAGAATGTGAAAGGTATGTTTTGCCGTTCCCACGAAAGAGTATGCGTTTTCGGCAATACGGCAACAGCTTGTCCATATCTTCGCCCGTCAGCACACCCTTGACCGTTATTACGGTGCATTTTCCGTAGAAAGTGTTGAGCCTTAAATCGGTTATGCCCTTGCCGTCAGGGCAAAAGTGGAGAGGAGCATCAATATGCGTGCCTGCATGAACGCACATAGAAATCTGCGAAAGATTGCACTCGTCATCTTCATCAATACTTCTCAGCGGAGTCACAACAGTTTCGGGATCACCCGGATATGTTTCGGTTGTAAGAGTATCTCTCGAAATATCATGAATATACATACATCCTTCGCCTCTTTTCTTTTTGAACATTTTTAATTCACGCAGAGCATCAGCTCCTCGGAGTCTAAGCAAAATATAACTTTGCTTAAATTCAGAACGAACCCACCGTATGATTAAAGCGGAACATCTGCACTATGATTATACCACATATTACTGCACTTTGCACCTTTATCGGCAAAATTTCCTTGCTTTACGGCAAAAAATAACCCCACAGGAAAACCCTGTGGGGTAAATTGCAATTGTGAATTTAATCAACAGCGATTAATTATTCAACAGAAATTGGTGAACCGACATTGCCTGTTTCGTAACCGCCAACGATGTACTTCTGAACGAGAGTAGCATCCTTGATTGAGATTCTGCCATCCTCGTTAGCATCACATGCCTTGAATGCGTTAGCATCATCAGCAGCAATACTCATAAGGTTGATAGCAATCTTCTGAATTGTTGTAGCATCTACAACTGTAATTGAGTAGTCACCGTCAGCATCGCCGAGAAGCGGAACACGGGCACCGTCAATCTTAATATTAGCCTTAGCACCTGAGCGTGACGGATAATCAAACTTAGTAAGATCAAGTGTGATTGTTACATCAACGAGTGAATCTTCTTCAAAACCGGCAGAAACTGTGTTAAGAAGCATATTTTCACCATTGAATGTAAGGTCAAATTCTTCGCCTATAGGAGCTGCGCTCTGCTCGGGAAGACCCCAGTTAGCTGCCCAATCATCGTTTACAGCAAACTTGAACTGATAAGCATCGTCTGCAGATTCAATATTTTCATACTTAATCTGATATACCTTGTCAGAAACCTGAGTCATGTGGTTAACTTCAGCGTCAACACCCCATGCTACACCGTTGAGCCAGTTGTTTTCACCGTTACCAACAACTGTAATGCTGTTAACTTCAAGGTCTGTTACCATTTTAACGCCGTCACCTGTTACAGTAATCTTGTTTGTAGCAGGATCGAATGTTACAGTAACATCACAAGCTGTTTCTACATCGAAAGTTACATTGTTATCTGTACCGTCAAGACCGATCCACTTCTGCTCGTCGCCTGTGTTTGCAACAACCTTGAGCTGATAGCTTTTGCCCACCGGAACAGCTGTAAATGTCTTTGTATAAACATCGCCGCTCTTTGTCATTACATTTTCGGGAGCGAGTGCAGGAGAACCCTGCCATTCATAACCTGTGAGTGACTCAACACCTGCTACAACATACTGTGTTGCGTCAGCAGGCTCTGTTGCAGGTTCTGTAGTGGGTTCTGTTGTGGGTTCAACAGTTGTAGGCTCAACAGTTGTGGGTTCAACAGTTGTGGGCTCAACAGTTGTAGGTTCTTCTGTTGCAGGAGCTGTTGTACCTGAAGGATCAACACCGAGAAGTGTAGCTACTGTTGTAAGCGGAGCACAGTCGGGATAAGCTACGGGATCAGCAAGCTCTGTTGCATACATTTCAGCATAAGCGTTGTAAACATCCATTGGCTCAGCCTCAACCTGTGCACAAATGTCAGCTACAGTTTCGGGAGTGTAGTTTTTAGGATTCTTAACAGCCCAGTTGAAAATAGCCTGTGCAACCATTTCTGCTCTTGAAAAGTAAACCGGGAATCTGCCCTCAGTTACATGACCGAGTGATGTGATTGCAGCCTTTGGACCGTAGTTATCACTGTTATTCTTCCATGTTGCAGCAAAGTCACGCTTTGATGAATCTTCGGTATTCTCAACTGTACCGCCTGTGAGGTAAATTGTGTCGCCGAGACAAGGCTTGCCGAGTGTTACATTACAGGTCTGGTGACTCTGTGATTTAGTATCAATTGTTGAGAAAATTACAGCATAGTCAGCGTTGTCTTTAAGACCGCCGTGATTTGTGCCGTCAGCTGACTTCAATTTTGCAGTATCGAAGTAGTAAAGACCTGTAGCAGTATCCTTCTTACATTTCTCTGCCTTACCCTGCCAAGATGTTTCAGGTAAATCATCGCCTGCTACAGCGTAAAGGTGACAGTATACTGTCTTTGTTGTTCCCCACTCTGCAGGGAGATTAGATGCGTCAAAATAGATTTTTGTGTCGGTTTCTTCAGCTGATGCAGAGAATATGGTCAAGCCTGAAAAACAGGATACAGCCATAAGAACTGCAAGCACCAAACTGAGAACCTTGGATGATTTTTTCATCGCTAATTCCTCCTTTTTTGTTACTCAAATTTCGAGTAATTACATTATATATCAAAATGCTCACATTTACAAGTGGTTTTTGGCAAGTTTGTAAATTTTTTCTAATTCTTGTTTTAAACCTATTGTTATGCGCTAACATTTGGTGTTTTTACTTGACAACAGTTGCAAATAATTGTATTATTTTAATGGTTATTTTTATCTATCTATCTGTTAAGAGAGGTTAAGTTATGGAAAACAGCAAAAAAACCATGGATAAAATCGTTGCCCTGTGTAAAAACAGAGGCTTTGTTTACCCAGGCTCCGAAATTTACGGCGGTCTTGCAAACACATGGGATTACGGTCCGCTCGGTGTTGCACTTAAAAACAATATCAAAAACGCATGGCTCAAAAAGTTTGTTCAGCAGAACAAATATAATGTAGGTCTTGACTCTGCAATTCTTATGAACCCGCAGACATGGGTTGCATCGGGTCATCTCGGCGGTTTCTCTGATCCGCTTATGGATTGTAAGGAATGTAAAACCCGTCACCGTGCCGACAACCTTATTGAAGATTTTGACGGTACAAATGTTGCAGGCTGGACAAATGAAGAAATGATGAATTACATCAAGGAAAAAGAGATTCCGTGTCCTAACTGCGGCAAGCACAACTTTACCGACATTCGTCAGTTCAACCTTATGTTCAAAACATTCCAGGGCGTTACAGAGGACAGCAAGAATGAAATTTATCTTCGTCCCGAAACTGCTCAGGGCATTTTCGTGAACTTCTCTAACATTCAGAGAACAAGCCGTAAGAAAGTTCCTTTCGGCGTTGCACAAATCGGTAAATCTTTCAGAAACGAAATCACACCCGGTAACTTTATTTTCCGTGTTCGTGAGTTTGAGCAGATGGAGCTTGAATTCTTCTGCAAGCCGGGCACTGACCTTGAATGGTTTGAATACTGGAGAGGTTTCTGCCGTGACTGGCTCTATTCTCTCAATATTAAGGAAGAAAATCTCCGTCTTCGTGACCATGCAAAAGAGGAACTTTGTTTCTATTCAAAAGCCACAACAGACTTTGAATATCTCTTCCCGTTCGGTTGGGGCGAGCTTTGGGGCGTTGCCGACAGAACAGACTATGACCTTACACAGCACAGCAAAACAAGCGGTAAGACACTTGAGTATTTTGATCCGACAACAAACGAGAAGTACATTCCGTATGTTATTGAGCCGTCACTCGGTGTTGAGCGTCTTTTCCTTGCTCTTGTTGTTGAGGCTTACGATGAAGAAGTTATTGACGAAAAGGATACACGAGTTGTGTTAAGACTTCATCCGACGCTTGCTCCGTACAAAGCTTGCGTTCTTCCGCTTTCTAAGAAGCTCAACGAGCAGGCCGGCAAGGTTTATGAACAGCTTTCAGCCGACTTTATGACTGATTATGACGATGCCGGTTCAATCGGCAAGCGTTACAGAAGGCAGGACGAAATCGGTACTCCGTTCTGTATCACATATGACTTTGAGTCTGTTGACGACGGTTGTGTAACGGTTCGTGACCGTGACACAATGCAGCAGGAAAGAGTTGCAATTGACAAGCTCAACGATTATATCACTGAAAAGATTAAGTTCTGATTTTAATATGATATCAAAAGGACATTCCAAATGGAATGTCCTTTTTTGCGTAGGGGCGGCTCGCCGTATAAGAACAGCGGATAACCTCAAAATTCGGGTTATCCGCTGTGTGTTTTATTCAATATAATAATCTGAATTCAATCAAATTACTTTGAGAGGTTTGTGAGAACCTTTTTGATTCTCTCAACAGCCTCAATCGTGTTTTCTCTGTCACCGAATGATGTAAGACGGAAGTATCCGGCACCGTTTTCGCCAAAGCCCTCACCCGGAGTACCTACAACATTTGCCTCGTTGAGGAGGAGGTCAAAGAATTCCCAACTGCCCATATTGTTCGGACACTTGAGCCAGATGTAAGGTGAGTTCTTACCGCCTGTGTAGTAGATGCCGAGTTCATCAAGAGCAGATGCGATAATTCTTGCATTTTCCTGATAGTAAGAAATGTTCTCCTTGATCTGCTTCTGACCTTCTTCGCTGAATACAGCGGCAGCAGCACACTGAACAGGCCATGAAACACCGTTGAACTTTGTTGCCTGACGGCGGTACCATGTTGCATAGATATTGTGACCGTCACGCTCAAGCTCCTTAGGAATTACCGTGTAACCGCATCTTGTGCCTGTGAAGCCTGCTGTCTTTGAAAGTGAGCACATTTCAATTGCACACTTTCTTGCACCTTCGATTGCAAAAATTGAACGAGGAAGATTCTCTGTGATGAATGCCTCATACGCTGAATCGTAGAGGATTATTGCATCGTTTTTGAGCGCATAGTCAACCCAAGCCTTGAGCTGTTCAGCGTTGTATGCAGAGCCTGTCGGGTTGTTAGGTGAGCAAAGGTAGATGATGTCTGCCTTTACATTTTCATCAGGAAGAGCGGCAAAGCCGTTTGCCTCATTTGATGTAGCATAAACAATTTCTCTGCCTGCCATAATGTTTGAGTCAACATATACGGGGTAAACAGGATCGGTTACGAGAACAATATTATCTTTTGAGAAGATGTCGCCTATGTTACCGCAGTCAGACTTTGCACCGTCTGATACAAAAATTTCGTCAGCGCCTACTGCAACACCAAAGCTCTTGTAATAATCTGAAATAGCCTGTCTGAGAAACTCGTAGCCCTCATAATCGGGATAGCCCTTGAAGGTTTCCTTGTGAGCAAGATCCTCTGCGCCCTTTTTCATTGCCTCAACAACAACAGGAGCAAGCGGAAGGGTTACATCACCGATACCAAGCTTGATAACCTTTTTATCGGGATGAGCCGCAATATATGCATTTGTCTTTTTTGCAACATCTGCAAAAAGATAGTTAGGAACGAGGTTGTCAAAATTTCTGTTAATCTTCATTAAAATCAGTCCTTTAAATCTGAAAGTTAAGTGGAAAAATCAATTACTTTTCAAGTGATGCCTTAATAAATTCTCTGAAAAGCGGATGAGCACGGTTCGGGCGTGACTTGAACTCGGGGTGATACTGAACAGCAACGAAGAAACGGTTGTCGGGAACTTCAACAGCCTCAACAAGAAGTCCGTTAGGTGAAGTACCTGTAATCTTCATGCCTGCATTTTCAATTTCCTCTCTGAAATCGTTATTGAACTCATAACGATGACGGTGACGCTCTGAAATTTCATGCTGACCGTAAGCCTTAGCCATAAGCGAATCGGGCTTGATAACACACGGATATGCACCAAGACGCATTGTGCCGCCCATATCCTCAATGCCTTCCTGTTCAGGCATAAGGTCAATAACATTATGCTTGCCCTCGGGTGTAAACTCACCGCTGTTGGCGTCAGCATAGCCGAGAACATCTCTTGCGTATTCGATTACTGCAGTCTGCATACCGAGGCAGATTCCGAGATACGGAATATCATGCTCACGGGCATATTTTGCAGCCATAATCTTACCTTCGATACCTCTATTACCGAAGCCACCCGGAACGAGGATACCGTCAACATCACCGAGAAGCTCGTCAACCTTGTACTTTGTGAGAAGTTCGCAGTCGACCCACTTGATTTCAACATCGGCGGAATTTTCATAGCCACCGTGACGAAGTGCCTCTGCAACAGAAAGATATGCGTCATGGAGAGCAACATACTTACCGCAAAGAGCAATCGTGCATTTCTTTGTACGGTTGTTGATACGGCTAAGCATTTCTTCCCACTCGGAAAGGTCAGGCTTTTTGTCTGTTACAATATTGAGCTCACGACATACAACATTTGAGAAATTGCTCTTTTCAAGCATAAGAGGTGCCTGATAAAGCGTTGGGAGAGTAATATTTTCGATTACACAATCCGGCTTTACATTGCAGAAAAGTGCAATCTTGTTGAAAATGCTCTCCTCAAGAGGTTCGTCACAACGAAGAACGATGATATCGGGATTGATACCGAGTGAACGAAGCTCTTTTACAGAATGCTGTGTCGGCTTCGATTTGTGTTCCTCACTGCCCTTGATATAGGGAACGAGAGTTACATGAATAAAGATGCTGTTCTCTCTGCCGACTTCAAGAGATACCTGACGGATAGCCTCAAGGAACGGCTGGCTTTCGATATCGCCCACCGTACCGCCGATTTCCGTAATTACAACATCGGCATTGGTCTTTTCACCTACATTGTAGATAAAAGACTTGATTTCATTTGTGATGTGAGGAATTACCTGAACTGTCTTACCGAGATAGTCGCCGTGACGCTCCTTTTCAAGAACATTTGAGTAAACCTTACCTGTTGTGAGGTTTGAATACTTGTTAAGGTCCTCATCAATAAAACGCTCATAGTGTCCCAGGTCAAGATCTGTCTCAGCTCCATCGTCTGTTACAAACACCTCTCCGTGCTGAATAGGGTTCATGGTACCCGGATCAATATTGATATAAGGATCGAATTTCTGCATGGTTAC
>ENA-OOPY01000202-OOPY01000202.1-human-gut-metagenome-genome-assembly--contig:-NODE-202-length-8437-cov-2.550465_pt1 | contig 8437 bp, 11 predicted proteins | sample MGYA00241084_ERZ501153 | MGnify/ENA primary metagenome ERZ501153 (study PRJEB25962, sample SAMEA2042436) | human gut metagenome | biome: human gut; feature: human-associated habitat; material: faeces...
GCTGCCGCTGGCTGCGATCTGGCTGCTGGGAAAGGTGCAGAGTTTGAAATTTGCGATACAGGATTGGGTGTATGGGTAAATGATGTGAATATAATTTGGAATGAAAAAGAAGCAGGACAATGGGAGATGAGACCCAATGCCCTGCTTCTCTGTTTATTCGGAACGAACTGTAATATATTTTTGTTTTCGACTGTTTGGCTTATCTGGAATAGTCATTTTAAGCTGGCCACTTTCCAGTAGAGGATTCAAATATTTTCTTGTAAAATAAGTGAGATTTCGATAACCAATAAACGAGCAAATTTCTTGTTTGCTTTTTTCTGTTATACAAAAATCCAAGACTGCGTGTAGGATGTCCTGTGATTTATCTTGGTCACTAACTTGGTCACAATCTTGGTCACTGACTAAGTCTTTCTGACTAAGATGGTAATTCACATTTTTCAAAATAACTCTGAAATCTGTCGCTGTTGAGGTAAATTCAGGCTTATATGCCGCTGTATATCCAGGTAGCTTTTCGGTTTCACTGACGATTTTGCGTAGGCCACTTCCACGGCGTTCCATGTACTTCATGCGGTGGAACAGGTCAGCAATCACAGGGTTTCGTCGCATCGAACGAATACTGTAAATATCGTATTCCTGAATTGAGCCGCCGCCAAACATACCGCCCGGAGATGTGATTTCCACCCGATCATCAAACATATCAATATGGATTTCGCTGCCAAGCACAATATAATCACGATGGATAAGCGCATTGACAAGAGCCTCTGTCACAGCTCGTTCAGCATAATCCGGCTTGTCTACACGATACTGTGCCTCTTTGACAAAACGGACTTTGGAATTATTGCGAATAAATTCACTGCCGCTTTTCAGTAGATAAATCAGATTCCCTTCGTATTCTTTATCGTCCAATGCATCATCAAAGATAGAGCCTTTTTCCAAGCCATTCCACCGGGTACAGAACATACGGGAGTTATAAACCGTGTGCTGATCGGTCATGAGTTTTCCGGCATTGGTCAAGACCCCATTTTTGTCAGCCAAACCGAAGGAGACATAATCGGATGGCTCAAAGCGGAGACCAGTCCGTTCCAGATAGGTTGCTTCCAGAAGTGTAAAGCTGTAATCCTTTTTTACCGCATCTGTTGTTAGGGTATCAAAGGACTGATTGGTTCCCTTTAAGATCAGTTCATTCACAATGTAATCCGGGGCAATTACGCTTTCATTTCCAACACGGATATATGCTTCCATCACGCCGTCTGCCTTGTAATAATATGGGGTGCTGCGGCCGGGAGAAACCTCCAGAGCTAATAGATTTTTACCATCTTCCTGTAATGGTTTTAAGATAAACTGAGGTAATGGTGTGATACGTTCTTTGATTAAGCGGCTGATCGCTTCAGCATCCTTTTGAACATCGGACAAGCCGATAGGCTCCCGGTCATCGGAGACTCCGAAAAACAGAGTGCCGCCGATTCCATTGGAAAAGGCACTGACACTTTTTAACCAGCTTTTTGGCTTTTTTGTTTCGAGAGCAACTTTGAAATCACATTCGGTTGCTTCAGCAATGAGCTGTTCTATCATAGAAATCCCTCCTTTGAGGTTGTAGAATATTCTTTTTTATTATACCCAGCGGAGAAAGTTATTGCAACGATAGAAGCAAAGAGTTCAGCGAAAACAAAAATATTTATGAGAGGAGGACCTTCTATTATGGCAACTACAAGAATCATGCCGCTTCATGTCGGCAAAGGCCGCACAGAGAGTCGGGCGATCAGTGACATCATCGACTATGTGGCCAATCCAAAGAAAACAGATAACGGCAGGCTCATTACCGGCTATGCGTGTGACAGCCGGACTGCGGATGCGGAGTTCCTTCTGGCAAAGCGGCAGTACATTGCCGCTACCGGACGAGTGCGTGGTACAGATGATGTGATTGCCTATCATGTGCGCCAGTCCTTCCGCCCCGGTGAGATTACCCCGGAAGAAGCAAACCGGCTGGGCGTAGAATTTGCAAAGCGTTTTACTAAAGGCAATCATGCCTTTGTGGTCTGCACTCACATAGACAAGTCGCACATTCATAATCACATTATCTGGTCATCGGTCAGCTTAGAATATGACCGGAAGTTCCGAAACTTTTGGGGCAGCACCAAGGCGGTTCGTCGGCTAAGTGACACCATCTGTATTGAGAATGGACTGTCCATTGTAGAGAATCCGAAACTTCACGGAAAGAGCTATAACAAATGGCTGGGCGATCAGGCAAAGCCATCTCACCGAGAGCTGCTTCGTGTGGCGATTGACAACGCATTATCACAAAGTCCTGCTGACTTTGAAGAACTGCTGAAGCTGTTGCGAGAATATGGTTGTGAAGTCTCAAAGCGCGGAAAATCGTATCGACTGAAACTCTCTGGTTGGGAGAAAGCCGCCCGCATGGACAGTCTGGGCGAAGGATATGGATTGGAAGATTTGCGGGCAGTTCTCTTAGGGAAGAAAGCACATACCCCGCGAAAGAAAACAGTCACACAGGCAGAGCCGCCGAAGATCAATCTGCTGGTGGACATTCAGGCAAAATTGCAGGCTGGAAAAGGTGCTGGCTATGCTCGATGGGCTAAAGTTTTTAATCTGAAACAAATGGCGCAGACCATGAATTACCTGTCAGAGAACAATCTGCTGGAGTATGCGGTTTTGGAAGAAAAGGCTGCGGCTGCCACGGCACATCACAATGATCTTTCGGCGCAGATCAAAGCGGCTGAAAAGCGCATGGCAGAGATCGCTGTTCTGCGTACTCACATCGTAAATTATGCCAAGACCCGTGAGGTCTATGTGGCATACCGCAAGGCGGGTTACTCTAAGAAATTCCGGGAGGAACATGAGGAAGAAATTCTGCTCCACCAGGCTGCTAAGAATGCCTTTGATGAGATGGGCGTCAAGAAGCTGCCCAAGGTCAAAGAGTTGCAGACGGAGTACGCGAAATTGCTGGAAGAAAAGAAAAAGACCTATGCCGAGTACCGGCGTTCCCGTGAGGAAATGCGGGAGCTTTTAACGGCAAAGGCAAATGTAGATCGAGTGCTGAAAATGGAGGTAGAACAGGATGTTGAAAAAGAAAAAGACCACGGCCAGCGGTAAGCTGGTCCTGGTCAAAAGCGTTCGCAGAACGCGCAGCCACAGAATGAAATTCTGTGTTCAAAGGGGCTTGGGGGCGCTGCCCTCAACAAGCAAGCGGAGAGGAAAATCACGGAGAGATTTTCTTCTCTGCGGGCCTGTGTGTATTAACACAGGCATTGCTTGCCTCTTTTCTTCGAAAATGAAAAGAACCAGTGAGAGAATAGTTAAATTTCACTCACTGGCTCAATTCGTTTCAAATTTCTCGGACAACTCTGTCAGTTCTTTCACCGTTTCTTGGGTGTGATGCAACAGGGTGTCACGCATTTCTGGCGGACAGCTGGAATAAAGCATTTTCATCTGATTGACACCCTCATCCTCCAGAGAAACATCTGGATTTATAAGTGTATCTAAAGAGATGTGCAGGACCTTTGCCAATGCTCTCAAAATCAAATAGGAAGGATTCATTTTCCCCTTTTCGATATTGGCGATTTGCTTTACAGAAACATGGCTCAGATCAGAAAGCTCCTGCTGCGTCAGATCTTTATTCTTTCGGGCTTCCCGCATTTTCTGTCCTAAAGCAGTTAAATCATCAATCGGCATAATCATTCACCTCAATAATATTGTATCGTTCCGGTTTATATGATGGAATGACCTTATTATGCCTGAAAAACTGTACGATTATGCCGATTTTATAAAGCTGCGATTGGTGATAAACTTGTATTGTTCGAGACAAAGAATTATAATGTACTCTGTGGAGGTGCAGAATGGATTATATGACACTAAAAGAGGCCGCCGAAAAGTGGGGCGTGACACCTCGTAGGGTAAATTATTATTGCGCCGGAGGGCGCATCCCCGGCGCTGTAAAGATGGCTGGTGTTTGGCTGATCCCAAAGAACGCAGAAAAGCCGATTGACGGAAGGACAAAACAAGGGAAGGGGTTGCACCATGAATAAAATCCTGATTATAGATGATGACAGAGAACTGTGCGCTTTGATTAAACGCAGCGTACAAGCAGAAAACATAGAAGCTGATTTTTGTAATACCGGAAAAGAGGGCTTACAAAAATTAAGAGAGCAGGAGTATCAGCTTGTGGTGCTGGATGTGATGATGCCTGGTATGGATGGCTTTGAAACGCTGGAAGAAATCCGCAAAGAGAACAGTCTGCCGATTTTGATGTTCACATCTAAAAATGACAGCATTTCTAAAGTACGGGGCTTACGGGCCGGAGCGGACGATTATCTTACAAAACCGTTTGATATGGATGAACTGATTGCCCGTATTGCGTCTCTTATTCGCCGCTACACTCGCTTTAATCAGCAAGCTGGAGCCATACAAAAGCTAAATTTTGACGGATTGCAGATTGATCTTGAAAATCGTTCTGTTACTACATCAAACGGCACTTTTGAACTGCCCCCAAAGGAATTTGATTTGCTCCTGTACTGTGCAAAACATCAAGGGAAAATTTTGACCAAACAGCAGATTTATGAGGAAGTATGGGGCGAAGAATATTTCTATGATGACAGTAATATTATGGCGATTATCAGCCGACTTCGTAAAAAATTAGAAGTCAATCCTTCAAGCCCAAAGTATATACAAACGGTCAAAGGGATTGGCTACCGGTTTAATAAGGAGGTGTAGTCAGCATGGAAATTATCGTATTCTTGTCCATTGTGATTGCTGTTGTGGCTGTATTGACTTCCATCGTTCTCGTTCGGCGTGTAAAAAAACAAATAGCAGAAATGACCGATGTGCTGGTTGATGTGAAAAACGGAAATGGCAACCGGCGTATTCTATCTGCAACAAATGAACTGACAGCACCTCTTGCCTATGAAATCAATGAGATCGTTGTGGCCTATGAAAGCAGACTTTCAACTGTACGGCAGACAGAAGAAACCAACCGCCAGCTTATGACGAGCCTTTCCCATGATGTGCGAACGCCCCTTACTACTCTGATTGGGTATCTTGACGCTGCACACAAAGGACTGGTCACAGGAAAAGACCGGGATGATTATATTGAAACCGCCCGCCGGAAAGCCCATGATCTGAAAGAATATATTGATGTGCTCTTTGACTGGTTCAAGTTAAATTCTAACGAGTTTGCTTTGGAGATCCAGAGTGTTGAGGCCGCAGAGCTGACAAGAAATATTCTAATCGACTGGATACCGATTTTTGAGGATAAACAGGTTGAGTATGACATTGATATTCCTGAACAGCCTGTCCGGGTAAGATTGGATATGGATAGCTATATGAGGATCATCAATAACCTTATTCAAAATGTAATCGCTCACAGCCATGCGGACAAAATCAAAATTTCCCTATCGAAGAAGGAAAATAACATGGAGCTGCTGCTGGCGGATAATGGAGTGGGAATTGAGAAAGAAGATTTGAAACACATATTTGAACGGCTTTATAAGTGTGATAAAGGACGCTCTGAAAAAGGCAGCGGACTTGGTCTTTCTATTGTCCATCAGCTTGTAGAAAAGATGGGTGGAAGTATAACAGTTGAAAGTTTGCCGGGAAAAGGAACTGAATTTATGTTGCTTTTTCCTTTGGAGAGTTAAGCGGGTTCCCGTCTTTATGGCGGGAGCCTTTGTCATTTTACTGGATTTCAAATTGCAAGGTTAATGCAAGGTTGCGGCAAGGTTAATGCAAGGTTGGCATGATAGAATACCTTACAGAACAGGAGGTTTTGAATATGGATACAAATTATATCATTGAAACAAAAAATCTGACGAAGCAATACGGCTCACAAAAGAGTGTGGCTGACTTAAATATCCATGTCAAGCGTGGGAGAATTTACGGTCTGCTGGGCAGAAACGGAGCCGGAAAAACCACTACCATGAAAATGCTGTTGGGCTTAACGAAGCCGACTTCCGGGGAGGTCAAAATCTGGGGAAAGTCTTTGCAAGGGAATGAAAAGAAGTTGCTGCCCCGCATTGGCAGTTTGATTGAGTCCCCTGGTTTTTATCCCAATCTGACCGGCACAGAGAACCTGCGTATCTTTGCTACTCTGCGGGGCGTACCAAACAATCATGCTATCAAAGATGCTCTGGATCTGGTAGGACTGCCCTACAAAGATAAAAAGCTCTTTTCACAGTATTCTCTTGGTATGAAGCAGCGGCTTGCCATCGCCCTTGCCGTTATGCACGATCCGGAGCTTTTGATTTTGGATGAGCCGATCAACGGCCTCGATCCCATCGGTATTGCAGAAGTACGCTCCTTTATTCGGGAGCTTTGCGACGCAAGAGGAAAAACTATTTTGATTTCCAGTCACATTCTTTCGGAGATTTCTTTGCTGGCTGACGATATTGGAATTATCGACCACGGCGCATTGCTGGAAGAAGAAAGCCTTGCTGAGCTGGAGCAAAAAAGCAGTAAGCATATCCGTTTTACGCTCTCTGATACTGCACAGGCGGCAAGAATTTTGGAACGCAATTTCCATGAAAACCATTTCTCCATACAGGACGACCACAATCTGCGCCTGCACAACCTGGATCTGCCTGTGGGGAAAATTGTAACTGCCTTTGTAGAAAACGGATTGGAGGTATCAGAAGCACATACCTGTGAAGAAAGTCTTGAAGATTACTTCAAGCGTGTGACAGGGGGCGAAGGAATTGCTTAAACTAATCAAATGCGAATTTTTGAAATTGAAACGAAAGAAATTTATTCCGCTTATTATTCTGGCTGCTTTCCTGTTTCCAATCCCGCTGACTTATCTGATGACAACGCCCTCTATGATGAAGCGATATACGGATCGGGCAGATGCTTTCGATGGACTATTTAACATGGTGTTGGGATATGGTATCCAGTTTTTACTGCCCTGCATTATCGGAGTGATTGCCGCTATTCTGTTTTTTATGGAACGCGACAACGATACATTCAAAAATCTACGTACAATTCCCGTAACCAGCACGCAAATGGTACTTGCAAAGATTATTGTCCTTTTTATCTTTGGAATTGTTTTTTGCGTGGCTTCTACCATTGCAACAATTCTTTGCGGAATTGGAACATTAGAAGTTTATGGAATTGGTTATAAGCTGTTTTTGGCGGTTGAAACGGGGATCTTCATTACAGCAGGAACACTCCCGTTGATTGTCCTTGTTGTCTTTTTCAGTAAGACCTATGTTTTTTCCATTTTGTTGTGTGTCTTTTACAGCGTTCTGAACATGAGTGCTACGGCATTGTTTGACACACTGCCTAAAACTATGTTATGGCTTCTGCCCACGCCACTGACTACATTTTGGAGTGCGGGAGATATGGCGGCTCATGGAATAAAAATGGACTTGGAGCAAATGACAGGGCTAATTCCCTCAACATTTCAAGTTGTATTCATTCTTGGGATTATGGCATTCGTTTCGTTCTTACTGATTGACAGATTATATAAGCAGAGGGGGGAATAAACATGGTTCGCATTGTAAAAACAGAATTTTATAAATTGAAGAGGTATCATATCCTTTGGGCGGGCGTTGCACTCATGCTCCTATCCGTCCTGCTGACCTTGTTTACCTCTATGGCGAATGATGGTTCCGTTTGGGATTTTGCCTATCTTACAGAACAGGTCATCAAAAACAATATGTCCATGATTTTTCCGATGTGTATCAGCCTAATTGCTGGATATATGATTTCTCGTGAGCAGACGGATGACACATTGAAAAATATTCTGACTGTGCCGATCTCTTTTAAGAAACTGTTGACCGGAAAATTGATTGTGTGCGGCGTATTGTCTATTATTTTCGGGCTGATATGCAGTCTGTTTACAATCATAGCAGAAATGATTGTGGGATTTCCCGGCTTTGAGATTTCCTTAGCTCTAAAAGCAGCCTTGCAGATTACTGCGGTTAATTTCTTTTTATATCTTGCGGTTCTGCCGATTATCGCTCTTACTTGTCGGAGGGCAGGCAGCTTTTTAGTCGGTGTAATCATTGCTTTTGTCTATGGATATGGAGGGATGTTTGCCGCAGGAAATATGACATTAGCAAACCTTTATCCGATTACCGCAAGTCTTGGAATGGTAGGCTACCGTAGCTATGATACCGCAGTCAACTGGAATATCGGAACCTGTTCTTGCAGTCTTGCGCTTGCTGTCGTTATTTCTGCCATCTTGATTTTGTGCATGAAAGAACGAGAAGCAACCCAAACAAAGAAAAAGGCCAAAAAGGTAGCTCCAAAGAAAGGCTGGTGATGATTTTATGAAGAAAATAGTTTTAGCATTAACATTCGTCCTTGTGGGAAGTTTTATGCTTGCTGGCTGTTCAAAAGATGAAATTCTCAATCATTACAATAACATTGTTCAATCTGCGGGCTCCATAGAACTGACAGGGAAATCGTCACTGCAAGGGGAAAAAGA